>PYIJ01120117.1_pt1 | contig 60077 bp, 42 predicted proteins | sample 3578051 | NCBI WGS metagenome assembly PYIJ01 (sample SAMN08408021, study PRJNA431606) | Marine metagenome isolate SA_KN192-05_S13_5m, whole genome shotgun... | biome: marine; feature: oceanic pelagic zone; material: water; isolation source: surface water sample, 0.2-0.8 um fraction ... | reverse complement strand
GCCATACAACTGTCCAAAAATGCCCAAAAACTCGCGAATATCCAGACACAAAAAGTAAGAGAAACATCTCCTTCATTTATCTTAAATCTAAATGGTAGGGTGATGCCTAATAAGAGAAAAATAGCTGTTCAGACCACACACATTTCTGGTCAAATAGAACAACTCTTAATTGAATCGAGAGGGCAATATATTAATGCTGGTGAAATCATCGCTTACGTCTATTCGCCAGATTTAATTGAGGCACAAAATGAATTGTTTGAAGCGTTCACAACGAAAGAGGCCCAACCCGAGCTCTTTGAGGCAACACAAAAAAAATTAAAAAATTGGAAACTTACTAACTCTCAGATTGATACCATTCTGAAACTGGGTGAACCTATTGAAAGCTTCCCTTTGATCTCAGAATGGACCGGAATAATTCTCAATAGATATGTCAATAAAGGATCACATGTCGAACGGGGTACTCAGCTTTATGAAGTCGCCAATCTAAAAAGTGTTTGGGTCAACTTTGATCTTTATGAAACCGACCTGGAAAAAGTCAATATTGGCGATAAAATCAAAATGGAATTTTCATCCTATCCTGGAAGAATATTTTTGGGACAAGTAAATTTTATCAATCCCATCGTGGATCCTGCAACACAAGTCGCCCAAATTAGGGTCATCTACACCAATACCCTTGAACCTGTTTATCCTGGTACAAGCGTTAAGGGGATATTTAAAAGCCAGCCAAAAGATGATCAAAAAATAATCATAATCCCCAAAACAGCAGTATTGTGGACAGGAAAAAGATCTATTGTTTATGTGAAAGATCCAATATCAAATGAGCCTACCTTCCGTTTACGGGAGGTAACCTTAGGCAATTTAAATACCTCAGGTTATGCCATAATAAAAGGTCTTGAAGTGGGTGAAGAAGTAGTGGTAAACGGAGTCTTTACAATCGATGCGGCCGCTCAACTCGAAGGAAAAAACAGTATGATGAACTCAAACCTTATCAAAACTCCAAATAAATCAAATAATCAAATGGATAAAAAAATAAAGGGAAAATAAGTCCACCTCAATCGGCAGTCCTTGCCCTAAAAGAAATGACCAAGATCTACCTGATTATAAAAATGCTTAAGCAATTAATTATCATAACATTATAATATCAGAAGCTGCAATGTTTATCGGTCAAGTGAATGATCAAAAGATTTTTTTAACTGACATTGATCAGTCTAATCTTATTCAATTAAAAAAAGTGATGCAAGAAATAAATTCAACGAGAAAAATAGATGATGTCTATGAACCTTTTGCAGAAATAAGTGATTTATTTTTTGATTTTCTTAGCCTCTATAAAGTTAAAAAATTAACACTTTTTAGACAATACTGTCCAATTGCATTTGATAATTAAGGAGCCTATTGGCTAAGTAACACACAAGATATCTACAATCCATATTTCGGAGAAAAAATGAGATTTTGTGGAGAAATTAAAGGACAATTAAATTAAATTAAATTAAATTAAACTAAACTATCTAATAGAAATGAAACTCATGAAACAAGTCCAATGGATAATCCGCGTAGTTGAGATAAGTTGCCTGAAAATTGACTAGATGAGAATTATCCCTTTACTTTTTCTATGTTTCACCCTTTCCCGCTGCTCAGGAAGTAAGGAGAAACCAGTTGAGATCACTGATTCAGCAGAACCAATGGGTATCCCAAAAATGCTCGAAAGAAACGGGAAGCCTGTTAATTTTGAAAGGTTTAATGGTAAAATTATAATCGTTAATCTCTGGGCAACTTGGTGTATGCCTTGTATCAAAGAGATGCCGGACTTGTTTGCACTGACAAAAATATTACCTAATGATAAGTTTGAAATACTTCTTGCTACAGACCAGAGTATGGAAACTATCGACAAATTTGTGGCCAAACGAGGACTTGACCTTCATTATGTGCAACTACAAAATAGCATTGAATCTTTGGGAGTTTATGCCCTACCTACCACCCTTATCTATGATCGATCAGGCAAAGAAATTCACAGATTATTGGGTGACAGAGGCTGGACCAGTGAAAAAACTCTTTTATTTTTCAAAAACATACTGCCTAAATGAGGCTCAGAAAAGTAATATCAATGGCATCAAATGTTTGTGAACTTGCTCCTCATTTCAATATCAATTAAGGATAATTATTGAAAGATTACAACGATAATATAAAAGAGGTTAAATAGTTATTAATTCTAATAATATATCTAATCAGCCATCTTGGACCATGCTTTGAGTTGAATGAGTTCAGGGCTATATTGCACAAAAAAAAGTATTTTTCTATCGTGCTCTAAATTAACAAACAATCCATGAAATATATTTTACCCTTAGGATGTATAATTTTGTTCGTTTCATGTAATGAGAAAGCCGTACTACTTCAAAACCAAGTAAAACTATTTGAGAGTCCTGCTGGTGAAAGTACTTCTCTACCTTTTCTCAAAGTAGGTGAGGACAACCGGCTTTATATAAGCTGGGTCAGGGAAATGGAGGATCAATCGACTCTTTATTTTGCATCTTTGATAAAGGAAAATATCTGGTCAGACGCCCAAGTGATCGCTTCAGGAACGAATTGGTTTGTGAATTGGGCAGATTATCCCTCTCTCAATGTAGATAGCAAGGGAAATAAAATTAGCCATTATCTTGTCAAAAGCTCATCGGGAACCTATTCATACGATGTTAATCTTACCATAAGTAAAAATTCTCGTCCATGGAGTTCCAACATTATCCCCCATAATGATCAAACACTAACCGAACACGGATTTGCCACTCTACTTCCAATGCCCAACCAAACTTTCACGGCAATTTGGCTCGATGGTAGAAATACGACCACTACAAAGTCTGCTAGTGGACATGATCGAGGAGCGATGACTCTAAGAACAGCCATTATAAATCTTGAAGGAGTTCTCACTGAAGAGTCAGAGTTAGATTCACGCGTATGCGACTGCTGTCAAACAAGTGGTGCAATGACTTCTGCTGGTCCTGTTTTTGTTTATCGAGATCGAACAATTGATGAGTACCGTGATATATCTATAGTCAGAAAAGTGAAAGGACAATGGACCTCACCAAAAACCATATTCAATGACCAATGGAAAATTGCGGGTTGCCCAGTAAACGGACCGCGTATAGCTGCACATGGAAATCAAGTAGCCGTAGCATGGTTTTCAGCACCTAATGATGTCCCTCAAGTTAAAATAACCTTTTCAAATAATGACGGTGCCAACTTTGAAGCCCCTATAACCATAGATAAGCGTAACCCACTAGGAAGAGTAGATGTAGCGATAAATGAGAAAGGAACTGCCTATGTCAGTTGGCTAAGTTTTAAAAACGGTATATCCCAGATCAAAGTTATCGCCGTCAATCGTTTTGGTACATTAGGAAATCCTATAGTTATCTCCGAAACCAATGATTCAAGATCCAGTGGTTTCCCTCAAATGGAATTATTTAAAAATGAACTATATTTTGCTTGGACCAATACATCCAAAAAACAAAAAAAAATTGATTTAGCAAGAATCAAATTGTAGCTTCAATCTTTGAACTTTAAAATTTCCAGAGCCACCCTATTTTTAAATATGAATCCTTCATTGACTAAGCAAATTTTCAATTTAATAACCTCTTTTAATCATCCAAATTGGGAATAGTAAAGTTTCAATACAAAAAAGATTACCAGCAATACATAATAATTCTTAATATTATTTAGTTTTTAATGATAATGATATGTAAATTATTTTACGATGAGGATCATAAAAAATCATATTTTAATTTGGGACAACGAAGTTATTTTTAAAATTTTAAAAATGACTTCATAGCGTCTTTCTGACTAATCCTAATTAAAATCACAATGTATTAATTAAAGGAGACACTATTTATTGAGCTGAATATATGCTGACCAAAAACACTATGTGGATAACTCTATTTACTGGTTACCTTCTATTAATTAGTTGTACACCATCAAAAGAAAGTTTGCCCAATATTGTTTTTTTCCTAGTAGATGATCTTGGATGGATGGATGTGAGTTTTCGTGATTCATCTTTTTATGAAACTCCAAATATTGATGATCTATCTAGTAGAAGTATGAACTTCAGTCAAGCGTACGCATCACACCCTAGATGTGAACCTTCAAGATATTCAATTATTACCGGGATGTATCCTGCTAGATCAAAATTACCTGGAAAGGCTAAGGGCTTAACATACAATGATTCCTTTTTAACCAGTTTTTTTAAAGCCTCGGGATATAAAACATTTTTTGTAGGTAAATGGCACTTATCAATGAATGGCATCTATCCAGAACATGCGGGATTTGATATTAATGTAGCTGGAGGAGATGCCGGAGCACCCAAATCTTATTTTTACCCATATAATTTTGTTAAATCGGGTAGTGGAAAAAATAATCCTCCATTTATTAATAACATCCCTAGGACAAAAAATGGGAAATATTTGACAGATCAATTAACTGAAATATCTATTAGCATGATTAAAAAATATGATGATGAACCATTCTTCCTTTTCTTGTCTCATTTTGGTGTTCATACTCCTCTCGAGAGTAAGCAATCATATCTAAACGAGTTCGAACAAAAAAAGAATATAAAGCAAATTATCGATACTATAAATTCCATCAAATTTAGCCCTTGGTCAGGGGAGGAAAAATTGATAAGAAGTAATTCTAGCTATGCCGGAATGATAAAAAGTATTGATAAAAGCTTGGGCAAAATAATTGAGGCACTTAAAGTAACCAATCAATTTGATAATACAATTATAGTTTTCACATCAGATCATGGCGGATTATCAAACAGAGGAAATAAAAGACCATTAGCAACATCAAATTATCCATTGAGGGCAGGAAAAGGACATCTTTATGAAGGAGGAATACGTATTCCACATTTTGTCTTTTGGAAGGATAAAATCAATAATGGTTGGACGGATCACCAAATTATTGGAATGGACCACTTATTATCTTTGATTAATCTTACAAACCTAGTTCCTTTCAATGATCTTCCAAAAATTGATGGTCGAAGTTATGCTGATATATTACTTGGTAAGGACCTTGAGTATCCAGATCGATCCTTATTTTGGCATTCTCCTATTCCGAGACCAAAGTCCACTGGTGATAGGGCGAGTTCAGCTATCCGTAAGGGAAATTACAAGTTGATTCATTTCTATGAAGATAATCTGTTTGAATTGTATGACATTAGTAAGGATATTGAAGAAAAAAACAACTTGGTTAATTATAAACCATACATTACGTCTGAAATGAAAAAAAACCTTGAAAACTGGAAGAAATCGGTCCAGGCTTATCACAGAAAAGAACTCAACAATAATTAAATAATTATTACTCTCCTGTTTAAATAATAGTTCAAGAGTTTCATTGTCATTATCAATCGAGCTTATTCCCTTGTGCCTTTACCTCCAATGTGTCCAAAATTAGCATCAGTTATTGATCTGAATTCATCTAGCGATTTATCATCTCCATATTCTATTTGAAGATTTTTTAATTCTAATTTCATTTCTTTTATAACATCATTATAAATCGGATCATTTATCAAATTAGTCATTTCCTCTGGATCATTTTGAAGATTATATAATTCCCAGACATCAATATTATAATAAAAGTGAATTAATTTAAATTTCTCATTTCGGATACCATAATGAGGCTGGACGTGATGCCAAAAAGGAAATTCATAATAGTGATAGTACATCGATTGTCTCCAATCTTTTGAATTTTCATCAAGGACATTAGAAAGAAAACTTCTGCCTTGAAGGTCTTCTTTTTCTTCAATACCGGCAATATCTAATAATGTTGATGCAAAATCAATATTTGTTATAACGTCTCTATTTACATTTTTTTGTTTTTTTATTCCTGGATATCTCATTAAAAATGGCATCCTTAAAGATTCCTCATACATAAATCTTTTATCAAACCAACCATGATCTCCCAAATAAAATCCTTGATCAGAGGTATAAATAACCACTGTATTTTCATCTAATCCAGATTTTTCCAAATAGTCTAGAACACGGCCAATATTATCATCGACCGACTTTATACAGGCAAGATAATCCTTAATATATCTTTGATATTTCCATTTTCTGGCCTCCTGTTGCGTCATTCCGTTTTGAGGTAGCCAACCCTCACCAAAGCCACGTTTGTCACCTGCTCTCAACCACTTATTACGCTCCTTTTTTCCAATTAATGAATCAGGAGGAGTAAGTTTCATATCTTTCCGATTGAAAAAATCCATAGTCATATCTGTATCTCCTGCGGTTTGTTCTCTACCCTCGTAATTATCATTAAAAGTTTTAGGATATGGCATTTCTTGATCACCAAAAAGATTTCTGTATTTTTCATCTGGTTCCCAACTTCTGTGAGGTGCCTTAAACTGTAGCATCATCAAGAAAGGTTTATCATTATCTCCTTCAGTTTTAAGCCAATTCAACGCAAAATCAGTTGTCAAGTTGGTTGCATACCCTTCTTCCATTATTCGATTCCCATTTTCGTTATATATTGGATTGTAGTAAAATCCTTGTTGTCCCTTATTATCATGATATTTAAAGTAATCGAAACCAACTGGCTCAGATCCCAAATGCCATTTTCCAAATAAGGCCGTTTGGTATCCATTTTCTTGAAATTCTTTTGGGAATGTCCATTGATTTTTGTCGAATTTACCTCCTTTTTCATTTTTATAGAAGCCGTTCAGATGACTGTACTTACCAGTCAAAATAGATGCTCTGGAAGGACCGCAAATTCCATTTGTACAAAATACATTCTCGAATCTAATTCCAGAGGAGCCTATCTTGTCAATATTAGGAGTTGGAGCGATTTTGTCATAAATACCTCCATATGATGAAATTGCATGTGCCGCATGATCATCACTCATGATGAAAATGATATTTGGTTTATTTAACCTCTCATTCCTTTGACAGGAAGAAGTTAATATCACAAAAAAACCCATTAACAATAGGCTACAACTTTTTGCAAACATATTTTTTAAATTAATCATAGTTAAAAATAAAGTTTTTATCAATATTAAATCCAATTTTGATTAAATCTTCCTCCCTAGATGAACCGCCAATGAACGCTATAAAGTCACCCGATTCTACCACCTTTTCCATATCAATATTATAGAAAGCAAGGTCCTCTGTGGAAAATTCAAAAGAGATTATTTTTTTTTCACCCCCCTTCAAATTATTTCTTGTGAAGTCAATAAGCTCCTTAATTGGTCTCGTTACAGAAGATACCTTATCACGAACATATAATTGTGTGATTTCATCACCCCCTATTGAACTTATATTTTCTATTTCTACCTCAATTAAAAAATCATCACCCAACTTTTTAAGTTTTGGATTTGAATATTTAAATTCCGAATAACTTAATCCGTAACCAAAATGCCACATAGGAACAGAGGGAGAATCAATGTATTTTCTAAAGAAAGATGATGGTTTTTGATTATAAACCATGGGTATTTGTCCCGAGTGATGAGGAAACGTAATGGTAAGTTTTCCAGAGGGGTTTACCTCCCCTTTGACAATTTCTGCTATTGCCTGCCCTGCGAATGAACCTGACTCCCACGCTTCAATTATCCCTGGAATATTTTCCTTTATCCACGGCTCAGATAATGGTCGACCATTTACCATCACAACAATTATATTATTGTTTATCTTGTACAATTCCTGAACAAGGCGAAGTTGATTGCCTAATAAGTTTATAAAGGATCTGTCAACATTTTCACCACAAGTTTTTTCTTTTCTCTGATATCTCAGTGAATTTGAACCAATTACAACAACTATCACATCATAACCATCAGCCTTAGAAACCGTCGCTTCAAGAGTTTTATCATCAGGAAATAATAAGCTTTCACCCGAATTAACAAAATCAACATTTGAATCATTGAATACCCTCCTAAAACCTTGATAAACCGTTTGAACATTAGCATCAGGTTGAGCAAAAGTCCAGTCTCCCAATATTCGATGATTATTCGCATTAGGACCCGTTACCAATATTTTTTTAGGATTACTTAAAGGTAGGATACCATCATTTTTTAGAAGCACTATTGATTTTCTTGCGACATTTAAGGCTAATTCCTTATGAGCCTCATTAAATAATATAGATTCTGTTTTAGATTGGTCAACAATAGGATTTTCAAAAAGTCCAAGAAGAAATTTCGCCTTTAAAATTGCTGAACAGGCATCATCGATTTTTTTTACTGGTACTAGCCCCTCTTCAACTAGCTCCAACAGGGGCCTCTTGAAACCTGGTCCGTGCATGTGCATACCCATGCCTGCATTAACACTTTTCAATACCGACTGCTTATTCCCCGGGGTAATCTTATGAAGTTTATGAATCCTCTCAATGTCCATCCAATCTGAAACTACAAATCCATCAAATTTCCATTCATTTTTTAAAATATTATTAAGCAAAAAGTCATTAGCGTGTGCTGGTATTCCATTTATCTCATTGTGTGATGCCATAAAAGTAAATACACCTGCATCAATTTGTTTTTTAAATGGAGGCAACCATATCTCCCTCAATTGTCTTTCTGATACATCAATCGGTGAGGCATTTGTCCCATTATAAGGCTCTCCCCCAGCAACAAAATGTTTAGCGCAAGCAATAACATTTTCATTACCAAAATTACCCTGATATCCTTTTGTAAAGGCTTGACCCATTCTCCCAACAAGTAAGGGATCCTCGCCAAAAGTCTCTCCAACTCTTCCCCATCGGGGATCACGAGCGACCTCTACATTCGGAGAAAAAGTCCAATGCATACCTGTCGCCCTAATTTCCTTCGCAGTTGCCTGAGCGACATCATGGACTAATCCGACATCCCAGGTACTTGCTAAGCCAATCTGAGTAGGAAAAATAGTAGTTCCTCTGACCATTCCATGGCCATGAATTGCATCAATCCCTATTATAAGAGGGATTCCTAGTCGAGATTTTTGAGCTAATTTTTGAAGTTCATTTGCCTCAATTACATCTTTAACATGTAAGAAAGATCCAATTTCACCATTTTTTACTTTTTGGTTGAGTTTTTCAGCGTTTAAACCAGGATAGGTACCCCATTGATCATTGTAGATAAGTTCCTCACCCTTAAGTCTTCTCTTCGATTTCTCTATATGTGCAGGTGCGACAAATTGACACATCTGTCCTATCTTTTCCTTAAGGGTCATCTTACTCATTAAGTCTTTGACTCGATCCTCTATTTTAGCACTAGGATCTTTATACGTTTGACTAAATACTTTTGGAATACAAAAAGCTGAAATAAAGAATAGCACGTTATATACACGAAGAATATGTTTAATTTCTAACATTTATTTTTTTTCAAATTTTATCAATTAGGAATCACTTGTAATGTTATCATCATCTGATAAACAGTCTTGAATCTATTATTTCATTCATATTGTCTTACCTATTATTGAAGGTAGCAATTTGACTGAACCTTAGAGTTGAAATTATCAGTAGGTAAAAAGATAAAAGTATTGATCTAAAAAGAAAAAATTTTAAAGTTGGTATTATTTCAACATAAAATTTCACAGGGTTTAAAACAAATTATAACAAGTAAAAAGACGATTAGTAATATAAATTCTATCCACTATCAAAGTTAAAGAAGAATTAAGCCTCGTCTTTTAAACGTGCAACAGTAATTCCTACTCGAAGATCATTTTTTATGATTATTTAAATTTTATCTATTTCTTAATTACTTTTATTGCTGCAGTGGTTCCATCTTGTCTTTCAAGCGTAATTAAATAAATACCTGCATCGACTGAACTAATATCCATTCGACGATCTAGTGAAGTCAATACTTTTTTACCAGATAAATCAAATAATTCCGCTTTTTTAAACTGATTCAACCTAATATTTATAATCCCATTTGATGGATTCGGATAGACCATCTTACCATCATCTACAAGAGAAAGTGTAAATTCGTCAAGATCTGTTAAATTGATTATGACTGTGGCAGAATCCGTTAATGCTCCATCAGATACTAAGATACCCAAACTATAAAGAGGTGATGTCTCGAAGTCCAATGCCGAACTCGTTAGGACTGTCAACTCACCACTTTCACTATCAAGACTGAAGGCTTCAGCATCATTACCACTCACAATTGTGTAACTCAAAGTATCCCCATCGCCGTCTGAGGCTTCTAGAGTTCCAATTACCGTACCACTAGGACTGTTTTCAGGAATTGTAAATTCTGTATCTGATAGTTCTGGTGCATATTTGATATCAAAAGTCCAATTGAATTGTAGTGCAGCAACATTGAAGTTACCCGCATCATCTTCAAAAGCTCCTGCCCCCACATCAATAGTTATGGCTCCCTCATCTGATGGGGTAAAAATAGCTGTATAAACTGTGCTACTCACTGATACAAAATTACTTATTACACCTCCAGTAACTGTTATGTCGTCCGCGGAAAAATCACTGGTCGGCTTATTTGCAGTAAAAGTCAAGGATAGTACACTATCCTCAGACATAAAGCCATCTAGCCCTTCTGCAGCAGTAATAGTCATAGTTACAGCGGATATATCATAAATCCAATTAAATTGTTCTGCGGCAACGTTAAAATTACCGACAACATCCTTAAAAGTTGCTGCGGCAACATCAATGGTCAATGTACCTTCAAAGGATGGTGTAAGAGTAGCGGTATAAACTGTACTATTTACTGATATAAAATCACTAATTACACCACCAGTAGCTGTGATATCCTCAGCAGTAAAATCTGCTGTTGCTTCGCTAATTGTGAAAATTAATGATAGGATAGAATCATTTGAAGTAAATCCATTCGCTCCCTGAGTAGCAGTTATAACCAAAGTTGGCGACGCGTTATCAATCACAAATGCTTTATTGGCTCCTAATGAGCCCGTTGCTCCTGGTTCTGGTAAGGTTAATATGGCCGAATTACCAGCGATGTCCTTGATTAAATCAATGCCAGTCAATGATTCGGATGCTACATAATCCAAATCATCACTATTGTGATCAGCGCCTACAATATAATTAAATGTTAAAATATCAGTTCCAGTTCCACTGGTGTAAGCTACCCCAACATCGGATATACCTGTTTCTAATTCTAAAACAGGCGTTCCTGTAACATTTACTACCTCGTTAAAAATAATATTTATTGGTATGGTATCTCCTGCTGTATATGAGCCATTGCTTAGAGAAGATGTAACATTAGAAATTGTTGGTGGTGCACCATTATATATGTTACCTAAATTATTAATTTTTACTATTTCTCCTCCGATATTTATTTGAGATAACTGATTTGCACTGAGACCTTGATCATCTGATCCAAATGAAATTATATTGTCCCTAAAGTCTATGATTTCAAGTGTTCCAGAACCCCAATCTGAAGCTGAATTATTTGCAAAAACTAAAGAAGAAACATCAGAGCCTAAAGTAAGAACTAGTTTTCCACTCGTCATGGTAATTGTACCCACTGCAGATTGGTTGGCATTAATATTTAGTTTGACTGGATTTCCCAGTATTGATATATTACCCTTGATAACATTCGGGGTATTAACAGTTATCTTATGTCCTGTCGAGGCATCATCAGGAGCTACACTAACCCCTGACTTTAAAAATGTACCATCCGCTGCGGTATTTACATTTAAAGTACTGTTACTTCCTAACATTTTAAATCCTCCAGTAAATGAACTATTATCAGAGGTTGAGCCAAAATTTACCTTTGATGCAGCACCTACTCGAAATTCTCCCACCCCCTGTAAAACTCCATTCATATTTATACTTTTATTATTTTGGGCAAAGAATTTAACAACGTTATTCAAAGTTAACTCCGAACTTGGGCCAAAGGTAACACTACATGTTCCGTTTCCATTTGATGCAATTGTTTCAGTATATTGAGAATTTATAATCACCTTCATATTGAATTGAAGATCTATATCTGCCCCATTATTTTGGATGGCCTCAGATACTGAAGTACCATTAAGAGTTAAGGTCTTTGCCGCAGTTGAACCTGAAACAGTAGCACTACCATGACCTCCGGCCAATTTAATCTGGGCTATTTCAATATTTGAATCAATAATTAGTGAATCGTTCAAAGTCACTTTAGCAGTGGTCACATTAGGTATACCTGAGGACCAATTTGCTTCATTTGACCAAAGGTGATCTCCCCCAGCATTGGTAAAAATTGATTCTGCAATTTCCTTCGCTTTAATTTGACCTGAGGCATTTATTTCAACTACTGATCCCGCGAGCGTTATACTAATTAACTGATTTTCTGTAAGTCCATTAGCATCACTTCCAAAGGCTACCTCATTATCTCCTGCCCCTGTGATCACAAGTTTTCCTGTCCCCCAACTAGAAGAAGAATTATCAGCAAATATTAAAGAGGTAACATCAGGATCTAAAGCTAAATTCAATGTTCCACTTGTCATGGTAATTGTACCTACTGCAGATTGATTAGCATTGATATTTAGATTAATGGGATTACCCAAGATAGAAATATTTCCCTTCAAGACATTTGCTGTATTCACCGTTATGGTATGTCCCGTAGAACTTACATCAGGTGCTATGGTAGATCCTGCCTTTAAAAATGTGCCATCTGCCGCTGTGTTTACAGTCACAACACTATTGTTACCAAGCATTTTAAACCCTCCTGTATGTGCCGCATTATTAGAGGTAGACCCAAAATTGATTTTTGAAAACGCTCCGACTTGAAATTGACCCGCGCCTTGTAAGACGCCATTCATATTGATACTTCTACTGTTTTGAGCAGCAAATTTTGTATTAGCACTCAATGTCAGATCAGAACTAGCTCCAAAGGTGATACTGGACGTACCCGTTCCATCAGCCAATACTGACTTCACTGCAGATGAGGAAAGAATTACCGGAAGATTTAGATTCATATCTTTATCCCCTTGAGCATTATATACCGGCGCATTAACATTAGTACCATTTAGGGTAAGGACCGCAGAACCGGTAGCTGTGACAGTTGTATTAGCACTGGCACCGCTTCCCAATTTAACCTGCGCAATTTCAACGTTAGTATCAATAGTCAAGGAACTATTCAATGTAACCTTGGCTGTAGTCACATTGGGTATTCCAGCTGACCAGTTGGCTGTATTAGACCAAAGATTATCACTACCTGCACTGGTAAAAGTTGATTCGGCAACTACCGCATAGATCTTTCCAGATGAGTTTATTAAAGCAGCTGATCCTCCTACGGTAATTTGAGCAAGCTGATCAGTAGTTAAACTACTGTTATCTGTTCCGAAGCCAACTTCATTATCCGCAGCTCCAGTAATGGCAAGAGTTCCCGTACCCCAAGATGAAGAAGAATTATCGGTAAAAATAAGTGAAGTGACACCAGAAGCAAGGGCTAAATTTAAAGTACCAGTAGTCATCGTAATAGTACCGACTGCAGATTGATTAGCATTAACATTTAAAGTAATGGCTTTATTTAAAACCGATACATTTCCCTTAAACACATTTGCTGTATTCAGCGTTATAGTATGTCCCGTAGAATTTGCATCAGGTGCTATGGTAGTTCCCGACTTCAAGAAAGTTCCATCTGCAGCTGTATTCACTGTCACAACACTATTGTTTCCAAGCATTTTAAAGCCGCCCGAATGGGCAGCGTTATTAGAAGTTGATCCAAAATTCACTTTTGATGCTGCACCCACTTGGAATTGACCTGAACCTCTCAAAACTCCATTCATATTAAGACTTCTATTATTTTGAGCAGAAAATTTTGTATCTGCACTCAAGGTTAAATCAGAGTTAGCTCCAAAGGTGATGCTGGATGTGCCAGTGCCTGTTGCTGAAACTTCCTCCACATCGGATGAAGAAAGAACAACTGGAAGATTTAGATTCATATCCAAATCAGCTTGATTATTATAAATTGGCGTTGTCACACCTGTTCCATTAATTGTCAGAATGGAACTATTGGTAGCTGTAACAGTTGCATTAGCACTCGCACCGCTTCCTAATTCGATCTGTGCAATTTCAACACTAGCATCGACTATGAGATCAGCTTCCAACGTGACACTCGCGGTAGATACAGTAGGAATGCCTGCAGACCAATTAGCAGCATTTGACCAGAGATTATTTCCACCCGAATTATTAAATGTAGACGATGCAATTTGAACTGCAGAAAGCTTACCAGAGGAGTTAATTTGAGCAGCTAATCCCCTGAGAGTAATTTGAGCAAGCTGATCCGTAGTTAAGCCATTTGCATCTGTTCCAAAGCCAACCTCAGTATCCGCAGCACCCGTTATTGTAAGGGTTCCGCTGCCCCAAGATGCAGAAGAATTATCAGCAAATATGAGTGATGTTACACCTGCATCAACAGCTAGATTTAAAGTGCCGGAGGTCATCGTGATGGTTCCGACTGCAGATTGATTGGCATTGATATTCAAGGCAACAGGATTACCCAAGATAGAAATATTTCCCTTTAAGACATTTGCTGTATTCACCGTTATGGTGTGTCCCGTAGAACTTGCATCAGGAATGATTGTTTGTTCAGAGGCCAAAAAAGTTCCATTCGCAGCTGTATTTACAGTCACAACACTATTATTTCCAAGCATTTTAAAGCCTCCTGTATGGGCAGCGTTATTAGAAGTTGATCCAAAGTTGATTTTTGATGCTGCACCCACTTGAAATTGACCTGAGCCTCTTAAAACTCCATTCATATTGATCCTTCGATTACTTTGAGCAAGAAACTTAGTGTTTGCCGACAATGTCAAATCAGAATTATCTCCAAATGTAATGCTAGCGGTACCAGCACCTGCTTGAACTGATTTATTTGCGGTAGGCAAGATTACAGGCAGGTTTAGATTAATATCTATACCGGTTGCAGCATTATATATTGGCGAACCCACACCACCTGCTCCAGTGAGAGTAAGAACTGCAGAATTGATAGCTGTAACTGTTGTGCTGGCACTCGCACCGCTTACCATTTTAATCTGACTAATTTCTTTACTAGCATCAACGGTGAGATCAGCCTCCAAGGTAACTTTAGCGGTTGTATTAGGAATACCTGCAGACCAGTTGCAAGCGTTTGACCAAAGATTGTTACCACCCCCATTAGTGAATGTTGTTACACCAAGATTCTCAATATAAATTTTACCACAACTGTTCTTAGTTGGAGTCGTTGTAAGTGATCGAAGAGTGATTCGGGCAAGTTGAGCATCTGTCAATCCACTCGCATCAGTACCAAAAGATACTTCGCTATCTCCAATATTAGTGATATTGAGTTTTCCACTTGTGGTATTCCAAGTTACACCGGAAATATCTGCAAAAGCGAGTGATGTCACAGCATCACCAGCCCGTAAATTTATAGCGCCCGATCCTTTTGTAATGGTACCCATTGCAGATTGATTGGCATTGATATTCCAAGCAATAGCATTGACACCATTGAGTAAATTACCCTTGAACGTGTTAGCACCATTGACAGTAAGTGTACCACCATTTGCTACAACTTGAACTGCAGCACCCGATTTAATAAATGTTCCATTATCAGCCACATTTGATGTTATGGTGACATTATTATTATTTGAATTATTACCACCAATTAGTATAGTTCCAGTGTAAGAGGAACCATCATAGCCCGATCCAAAAGTCACATGGGATTTATTACCAAATTTTAAATTACCAGCCCCTGATGTGGTTCCATTAAAATACAAATTATTTGTCGTAGCTGCATTTCCACTTGATACGGCAAATACAAATTGGTCGTTTACTGTTAAGCTATGGCCGGCACCGAAAGTAATAGATCCAAGTCCAGAATTAAATGTCACAGTCTCTGCAGCATCTTCTGAAGAATCAAGAATAACTGGACAATTAAATATTAGATGCTGGTCTGACATACCTATGACAATTGGTTGGATAACTCCTTTCCCTGTGATTGTTAGCGTACCACCACCAGTAGCAGTTACAGTAACTGTACCTACACCACCGTTAGCCTGATTAGGTAGCTTAAATTGCCCAACTTGATAGTTTCCATCAACGATTATAGATGCAGCTTTTATAACAACTTTTGCGTTTGCTGCGTTAGGAACATTTCCGGACCAATTGGCCGCATTTGACCAAAGATTATCTCCACCGCCGTTGGTAAAGTTATTTTGACTAAAAGCCCAATTTGTTAATAAAAATAGAAGTATAAAAAAGGTTATTTTTTTCATGGCTGTATGATTTAAAATTTTGGCATTATGAATTTACTAATCTTTCCCCAAAATATTATAGTTACATTTTGAAAACATTTATATTTTGAGACTTTAAACGATATTTTTTCAATTTTTCATGATTTAAGGTTTTTCAATTATCGAAACATCGTCTAGAAAAAAGCTAGGTAACAATGGATCTAATTGAGGTTTATAAAAAGCTAATCTCACTTGAGAAACTCCATCTGGAACCGTAAATTCGATAATATTTTCTGTCCAAACATCTGACTTAGGAATGGGATATTCTACAAATCTCGCTTTATTTCCCACTTCATTTCTCAATACTCCATTAAAAGTATTTGGGGGAATCGTTTTGAATCTATGATAAAATTTTAATACATATGTTTTTCCCGATTCAACGGTGATAATTTGAATGATAGATCCATCATGGGGATCAACTCGAGCCAGATAATTGCCCGTATTTGGCTCCTGAGCGTCTGAGGAAATTACAGCATTTTTAAATCCACCCCATGGATCAAGCTCACCCGTTTCAAAAGTTCCGTTCATGAGTAAGTTTCCGGGTACCTCATCTACAATTTCAATAACAGGGTCGGATCCCTCTCCTGCCAAAGTATTTGATTTATATCTAGAATAATATTCGCCGAGCTCTGTCAAATTATCATCATCATCAAAAAGAATGGAAGCTGCATTTCTTGGATAATTTGGAGAATCTTTAGTAGCGGTAAACCAAGCGAATCTAAAAACATGATCTCTCGAATACAGCTCTGGTAGCAACTTGCGCATCGTTCCTAAAACTTCAGAGTAGGTCAATTGATTTTCTTCAACTGTTTCTGCTTGATTATCTACAACAGACATTTCAGTTATCCAAATGGGCTTTCTATATTTCTCATATATTTGATCAACGTCATCTAAAAAAGGCTGAGGATCGTTTCCCTTATACAAATGAAGACATATGTAATCCACTCTAAGGTTTTGCATTTCTGATTGAGTCATGAACTCATCTAGCCAGCCATTACCAATAGAAGCAGGGGCTGGACTTCCTAATGGAACACCTATTTCCTCCAGTTTTGGCCACAACGCAATGGCCTCCTCGACTGTCAAATCAGCCTGACTCTCTAGATCTGGTTCATTGAAGCCCAAAACATATTTAACCACCCCAGCATCAGCTAAGGATTTAATTCGTGCTATTTCAGCATCATTGATACTACTTTCTCCCCAAAACATTGGAACAAATTCTACGCTGTCAGGAATCTCTTCTCTCAAATCGCGATTCCAAGCATAGTGCCAAAAAGGTTTCAAGCGACCTATTCTTGTAGACCAGGTTCGCTCTTTAAATGACATTCCAATTCCCTTTTTATCCTTTATTTCATCAATTATACCTGTACTGACCTGCGCAGCACGATCACTTCTAGAGACATCAAATGATTCCTCTAAACATCCGCTTAAGATGTTAAAAAGAACAAATCCAAGTAAAGTTTTTGTTATCCTCATTTTAATATCCAGGATTCTCAATAAGTTTCGGATTATCTGCAAGACGCGCCAATCCCAATGCATAATAATAATTTCTTTCAGGATGAAGCCTCGTTCCTCCCACATCGCCATCAGCAATTTCTATTGTATATGTTCGAGTATTTGCATTATAATCGTAATGGAGCCTATGCCTTTGAACATTATTCAATTCTTCCACGGCAATTCTCCATCTTCTCAAATCCCAGAAGACATGTTCTTCAAAAGCCAACTCACACCTTCGCTCTTGTCTAATTTTTCCCTCAGTTAATTCATCTAAATTTAAACTTGGCATGCCAGCGCGATCTCTCAAATCATTTATTTGAGTTAGAATATCTCCATTTGGATCGTTAAGGTAATAAGCTGATTCCACATAGTTTAACAAAATCTCACCTAGTCGGAATATTATAAAATCAGTGCTAGACCTTGTTGCATCCGGAGTTGACGGATCTGTTCTCTTCCTTATGAGTAAACCAGTCGCTAAACTTCCAGTATGTTTTGAAGGACCCGCATTGGGCCAACCTTCTTGAGTTCCAATCATACTTCGATGAAAAAATACTGTTTCATTTTTGAATGATGCTCCTGGGTAAAAAATAGATGCACGCATCCTTGGATCTCTACCTTCAAAAAACCAATTTGGATCAACTGCTCTTACGTTGTCAAACCAATATGCCCGATCGACCTTACCCGTTGTTCCATCGACAAAATCAAATTGTTCTAGAGTTTCTAGATATACAGGATAATTTGAACTCCAATTAAAACCAAATCCTGACGGTTGCGCAAGGGCATCCCACTGATGACTCTTTTGCGCATCATAGTCATACTTTTCCTTAAAAATTACCTCAGAATTTATGTTTTCATCAATAAACAAATCTCCAAAGTTCTGGACCGGATCAACTGACTCTCGGTATAAGGAAAACGGCCCAAATTTAATTATTTCATTAGATGCATCGAGGGAAGCTTGATAATAAATATTCGCATCAGCCTGGGGAAATCCTAGTAAGCCATCTAATTGCTCTCTACCAAAATTCGCGATACTAGCAGCATATAGCATGGCTCTACTTTTTAGAGCAAGTGCAGTCCACCTATCTATTCTACCATCCGCTTCCGGAAAGATTGGTAATAACTCTGAAATAACATCCATTTCATTCCAGATAAAATCATAAATTTCTCGCTCAGAATTTCTTGCTCGAAAAATATCATCTTGAAGACCCTGTATAGGAATGACATCAGTAATGAGAGGAATACCTCCAAATCGTTTGACCATTTCAAAATAAGCAAAAGCACGTATGAACCTAGCTTCAGATGTGCGCGTATCAATAAAATTTTGATCAAGATTTGATGATAATGGTAATCTTGTTATGATTTGGTTACATTCTCTGATTAGGCCATAATCGTAATAGTCTAAAACCTTTCCAACTAAACCATTGGCATCATAATCTACATCCATTACCTGAGTATATGGGACTTGCCATGAAACACCATAATTTCGAGACTCTCCGCCAAAAGAACTAATCAGTCCCATATTTAGGTTTCCGTTTCCAGAAGAAATATGGAATTGAGCGCGATCGTAAAGATCAAAAAGAAAGGCATCTGCTAGCACCTGGTCATTAAATACTATTTCGTCGGAAATAATATCATTTCTGGTAAGCTCAAACGCATCATTACAAGAAAGAAACAAGAGCGAACTTATGAAAAATGAATTTAAGCATGTATTTTTTAAATATTTCATAATGATGCTCTAATCCCTAATGTAAATGATCTTGTAATTGGATATCTCCTTGTTGACTGCGTATTTGGATCAAATTCTGGATCAAATGAATTTTTAAAAATACCCAAATTAGTCAATGTTAAAAGATTTTCTGCTGCTGCATAAATTAGAACAGATTTTATTCCGACTTTTGAAATATAATTTTTTGGAAACTCATATGAGATATTAATATTTTTTACTCTCAAGTAATTAACATCTCGCACCCAAAAGTCGGAATTTCTGGAATTATTGCTATTTGATGCAAAGCTCGCGGCTGGTAGTTGCGCGTTAGGATTTATGTTTATTGAAGGATTGTCAGGATTTGGTTGCCAAGCATAATCATATTGATAGCTTAATGGAATTGATCCATTACTGAACATCGCAGCAGCCGGTCCGTCGATATTAATACTAAACATCGAAGCTCCTTGGACTAACATTGATAGTTTAATACTCTTATATTTAGCACTAATATTTATCCCGTAAGATAGCTCTGGCATATTTCCAGCGTATCCAATTACGTCTTGATCACGAAAATTAATTGTATCGTTGCCGTCAAGATCAACATATTTAATATCACCAGGCCGGATCGTTAGATTTCCATTTCCATCTTGAATTACCTTATGATCATTTATTTCATCTTGGCTCATAAACAATCCGTCTGATAAGTAACCGAATCGCCTATTTACCCATTGTCCTTCCCTTCCGTTAATTCTAATGTCATCAGGATCCGTATAATCCTCTAAATCTCGTCGAATTACAAATTTTTCTCTAGCTAAAGTAAAATTTGGAGCAATATCAATTGTAATATCTCTTATTTGCTGCTGAAATTGAAGAAAGAGTTCTATCCCCCTGTCATTACTTACATTTATGTTGGAAAGTGGAAGTTCGAAACCACCTTCAGCTGCAACAGCCCTTTGATTTATACTCAAAATGTTTTCTCTATTTCGGTAAAAATAATCCGCCTCAAATTGAATTCTTCCTTGCCAAAGAGCGAGTTCAAAGCCTAAATTATACATCGTCATTAATTCCCATGTTAAAAAAGGATTGACTTCACCTATAGTCCTTATTGTCGTTTGCGACTCATTTTCATCAAACAAATATGTAGACTGTGCTTCAAAACCACTTAGATAATCAAATCCGGTAATACCATTTGCTGAATCATCCCCGAGCTGGGTGTAGCTCGTACGAATTTTTAAATTATCAATAAGATTATTTTTTGGAAAAAATAATTCGTCTGAAACGATCCATCCAGCAGAAAAGCTGGGGAAATAACCCCATCTGGCATCAGGTGCAAACAAAACATTACCGTCTATTCGCAAGGTTGTTTCAAAGAGATAACGATCCTTAAAACGATAATTTAACCTACTGACAAAACTTTTTCTCCCTATATCCGAACCAGATGATCCATTATTAGTTTGTTCGTTCTCATTGCCAATAAATAATTCAGGGATTGATGTAGTAAATAATTCTCTTCTGGTGGCGGAGAAAGTGCTAAACTCTCGTGTAGTTTGCTCGGCGAGAGTCAAAGCATCAAAATTATGATTCCCAATCCTTTTTTCAAACTCAATAGCAATTAAAGGATATAACATGGTTCTCCTGAATTGCTCATCTGAAACTGAAGAAATAGCATTACCTGTGCCTTCTAGAAATACGCTATCCAGGGAAGGTGAGTATCTGTATACATCGTACGGTTTTCTAAATGTTTTTTCAGATCTGTCTAAAACCTGAACATTCATTTCACCTCTTATTTTCAATCCTTCAATACCTGGAATTTTATAATTAAGCTTAATTTTTCCGCGAAATGTATTATCAATACGATCATAGGTACCAAAAATATTTCGACTTGCTCTGGCCAATGGATTTCGATTCCCTGTTGTTGATCCTGAATATGCCACGGCAGAATGATCTTTATTTGGTAGTTCTATATTATTAGGTAATGTTGTACTAAAAATGGGTTGCGCAGTAGAAAGATCAATCCAAATATTTGATAATGCACTCTTTGCAGGCCTATTTCGAATATCTTGACGGTAGGAAAGATCTAAGGAAAAACCCAACTGTTTATTAATCATTATATCTAAATTTGACCTGGCATTGAATCTTTTATAATCAAAATCTCTGGATCTGAAAAAACTTTCCTGATCTGTATAGCCAAAAGATGTGAAATACTTAGTACTCTCGTTCCCTCCAGAAATACTCAAGTTTTGCTGTTGCATCGGAGCATTATTTTTAATTAAGGCATCTACCCAATTCCCTCCTCTATAACCAAAAGCTCCGTCTTGATATAATCCTAAATCCTCTTGTGTAAATGTAGAATTGGCATCTCCAAAATCATTCAAATTAGCCTCCCTAACTAATTCTACATACTGAGAGGGATTAACATGATTTAAAAAAGCAGTTGCCGATTGGAAAGTTATGCTTGAACTATATGAAATTGTAGGTGCCCCACCAACACCTCTTTTAGTGGTTACTAAAATCACTCCATTTCCCGCCCGCGCTCCATAAACAGCTGCAGCAGCGTCTTTTAAAACACTGATACTTGCAATATCATTTGGATCTACTCTTGAAAAATCCATTTGAACACCATCAACTAGTACTAACGGCGCCTCACTAAAACTACGAATACGAATTTGAGTATTTTCCCCTCCTGGCAATCCTGAGTTTTGTCTAGCCATGACTCCTGGTGCTCTTCCTGATAGTAGATTTGAACTATTTGCCACCGGTACAGCAGTAAGATTCTCTTTATCGATTGTTGCAACTGACCCTGTCAAATTAATTTTTTTCTGCGTTCCATACCCAACAACGACAACTTCAGATAATTTCTCAATGTCTGCGAGCAAAATAATATTCAATGACTCCTCCTGTCCAGTGAATATTATTTGCTGTGACATAAATCCGATAAATGAAATTTCAAGAGTTGAATTTATAGGTGCTTCTAAAACAAAATTTCCATCAAAGTCGGTAATAGTCCCTTCTGTTGTACCTTTTATTACCACAGTTGCCCCCGGTAACCCTTCACCCTCTTTGTCAGTCACCCTACCATTTATAAGTTGATAAACTGATGACAATGATGGATTTATTTGATCAGATTCCAAAATAATTTTTTTTTTGAGTATTACTACATCGTCCTCAATTTCATATATTAAATCACGAGGAATTATCTGATCCAAAATAACATTAATATCAACCTCTTTAACCTTTATTGATATTGGAGATGAATTTTTTAGGAAATCAGTACTGTAAAAAAAATCATATTTACTCTGCTCTCTTATCTTTTGAAAAACTGTATCAAATAAAACATCAGTTAAATCCAAAGTGATTTTTTCTGTCTGTGAGAATCCTTTAACACTCAAGCACGAAAGTAAAAAACTTAAAACCCCAATTTTTATACCCTTTTGCATTTAATGACTTTGCCTCTTAGTTAGTATAAAAATATTTCAAATAAATCATGCCAGTAGCTCCTCAATTATAAGATGATGACTTTTTTACCCTTAACTTCGAATTTTATTTCTCCCGTCTGTTCAATTATTTTTCTAGCTTGGTCGAAGCTATCATACCTCTTAAATCCTCCCGAAAAATGCTTATTAGAGATGTTTTCGCTTTCAAATTGGACCTCAAGATCATACCATCGAGCTAGTATCACCATGATTTGAGATATTGGTTTATCATTAAATCGAAACCAGCCAGACTGCCAAGCAACATATTCATCAACGTTAACATTTTGATTTTTTATTGAACCTGTTTTTTTATCTAAAATGCTTTGCTGATTAGGCCGCAAATGTGTAATATGTTGCTCTTGTAAGGAATTCTCTACTTTCACTCGACCTTCGACCAATGTAGTCATAATGCAACTATCTCGTTCGTATGAAGAAATATTAAAAGATGTCCCCAATACCTCAACTTTTTGAGTACCTGAAGTAACAATAAAGGGTTTATCAGAGTTATGAGTCACCTCAAAATATGCTTCCCCTATCAGATCAACATTACGGCTCTGACCCAAAAACTCAACGGGATATTTTAACTTGGAATCCGAATTTATCCAAATTTTCGTGCCATCTAATAGTTCAACAAAATATTCTCCACCACGGGGTATTTCAAGAGTATGATAGATTTCATCAGAAAAAGATGCTTTATTATTGGTTTTGTCGTTACTATATGAAATTTTAAACCCTTTATTTGAGATTTGAGTAACTCCGGAGAAAAAATTAAAGTTCTTGTTTTGAGACAAATCATAGCTCTGGCCACTTTCTAAAATGAGTGTTGCTTTGGACTTGCCTGGTTGAATTACTGATTCACTTATCGAAGGAGAATTATTCTGCTGCAAGTTTAAAAAGAATAGGATACCAAGGGTGAGCAAGGTTGCACTTGCTGCTACTGCAATGGTCAATTTTGAAGAATAGTGTGAAAAAGAGCTTGAATCGACAAGTTTAGATTCAAAATTTTTCCATTTTGACTCAATATCTATTCCGTCATTTTTAAAATTTGAACCATTTTTAAAATATCGTAATGCTCTCTCGTAATATAGTTGATGATCTTTTTTTTTTATCCACTTTGAAAACTCAGCCTCCTCTTCCCTAGACAACGTATTATTGAATTTTTTCCAAATTATGTCACTATTAATCATCTTTAAACTGCTTTAAAATAAATCAAAATTTGAATTATACATTAAAGACATTTAACTTAATTAAATCTGCGACAAGGCACCGCATTATTTTACCAAAGCGAAGCTTAAGTATATTAATAAAGGAGTTTTCGCAATTTTTTCTTTGCTCGAGTAAGCTGAGTATTAACCGTATTCTCTGTGATGCTTAATGATTCCGCAATCTGGCGATGTTTTTTGTTTTGCAGGTACTTCATTTTAACAATCTCCTTCATTTTTTTAGGTAATAAATCTAAGACAGTTATAATTTTTTTTATTAAATCTTCTTTTAAATCATTATCAGATTCAAGATTATCTGAATTTAGTATGCCTTCATATTGAAGTAAATTTTTATCACGTATTTGCAGCTTTTTAAGCTCATTTAAACATTTATTTCTAATTGACATGTAAAGATATCCTTTTATAGATCTATCAATAGTCAAGTTTTCAGCGTTTTTCCATAAATTGAGAAATAAGTCTTGAACTAAGTCATCTGCTAATTTTGAGTCAAAGAGCATCCCTTCAGCAAATCTTGCCAATTGCAAAAAATATTCATTAAATATCATTTCAAAAGCTATTCGATTTCTAGCTTTAATTTGACTCACCAATAATTTTTCTGATAACTCCAAAAAATTTTATTATTTAATAAAAAAAAATTATTCTCACTTATAACTTTTCATATTTTCTAATTTAAATAATTAAAATTACAACTTTTAAAGAGCATTAATTCATGTAGACGATATAGATAAGGTTAGAATACTCAAATAGTAATTTGTAAAAAGCTCACATTAGTTTAATTTGATCATTTACAGTCAAAGAATTAAAAAAGTGAAAAAATAAGAATCACTTAATGTTAAAAATATTTATACCACTTTGAAATTCTAAAATTCTCCACAATAAGAGATCTAAAAAATGGAAAAGAATAAATTTTTTTATAAAAATACTCTTGCTAGCATTTCTCATCTTAAGTTGTAATCTATCAAAAATGGGATTAGACCATCCTCCCAAGGATTAATTACTACATCAAGAGCGGATCAATCTCATTTTAAAATAATTAAATCTCAATGACTAATTTCGTACTGATTTATTACAGCGTCTAATCTTCTTCTAGAATTTAAATCTATTGTTTCTTTTAACAGCCGATAAGTCCTCTTGGCTTCGTGATTAAGGAATCCAACATCTAATGAGTTAGTTTCAAATGGATCTACTTTAATATCATAAAATTTACCATTATCGTAAAGCTTATATCTCTGATTACGAGCGTATATACTGACATCAAAAGGTTCCCTATTACTTTTAAACCAACTATATATCGGTTCACGAGTCAATTGATTATTCCCTGATATTAAAGGCAAAAAACTTTTGCCGTCAATGTCCAATTTATCTGGAACCAATACCCCAGCCGCCTCACATATAGTAGGCAAAAAATCACTAAAATCTACCAAATGATCAGTAGAAAATCCACTTTTCACCATATCTGGCCATTGAACAAGAAGAGGAACGTGTGTTCCAGCATTTGTTAATTGACCTTTTCCTCCTGATACTTTGTCAGCCCCAATATTTGAAATAATTGGTTGATCTGTACCGTTATCTCCAACGAAGATGATCATAGTATTATCTCGAATACCCAGCTCGGAAAGTTTTTTATCCAAACGTCCAACTATTTTGTCCATATATTGCACCATATCCGGAAAATAATTTGAATCTCCTACATAAGTGAAAACGGCATCCTGATTTACCAACCAATCTTTAGACTCTGGAGTTGGACTAAACGGACAATGTGTTAACATCATAGGATAGTAAAGGAAAAATTTCTGACCTTCATCTACGGCACGTTCCATGAATTTTATACCGAACTGACTTACTATATCGGGACCATAATCTTTCGAGTCTAAAGTTTGTAACAATCCATTGATTTGAAGCACTGGCTCTGAATACCGGGTATCTCTACCAAAAGAATCCGTTCGACCTTCAGCCACTTGCCAGAGACAATGTTCATCAAAACCAAAATGTTGAGGTCCGAAGGCAGATTTTCCTAATTGCCATTTACCGATAATTGCAGTAGTGTAATTACCCCCCTTCAACAGATGGGCAAAAGTTGTTTGTCCAGTATCTAAATGACCAAATTTAACATAGTTGCGTACATTATTAATTCCTGTCATAATCTTGACCCTACTCGGAGTACATACTGGCTGTGAATAGCAGTGATTAAACCTGATACCTAATTCTGCCATCCGATCTAAGCTAGGTGTCTTATAAGAAGTACCACCATTAGCACCAAGGGTTTCATAACCCAAATCATCTGCCATGATAAGAATAATATTTGGTGCATTTTCTTTGATCGGATTTTCCGAATTACAAGAAAATAATACCTGTAAAAACGGTAGAATAAAGAAATACTTTATCCACTCTTTTAACTTCATTCTTAATGCTATTTAATTATATCACATGGAGTAAATCCAATAAGTTATGCAATAACCAAAATAGAAACCTCTTAATCTATATTATCAATTTAAAATACTTTAAGTAAATAAAACGTATATGATACTTAATGATTTCTATAAAAAAAGGTCCCCCTTTTGATAAACGTCATTGCACTCTGTAAATATTGTAAACGAAACATACTCTCTATCTCCATTTATTAGGAAAGCTATCGGACACCGTGCATCATTTTTAACAAAGTATTATTTAACATCCACATGATCATTCCAGCCACAACTGGAATAATGGTAAATATCATAAAGAAAGTGGTCATGCCATATTCTTCTACAATCGGGTCAATATAGCTTCCAGTGATTCCTGCCATATAATTAGCAATAAAATTGGCAACAAACCAAATTCCAAACATCAAACCCACCAATTTGAACGGAGCTAGTTTACTAACATAAGACAATCCTACTGGCGAAATACATAATTCGCCTAAAGTATGAAAAAGGTAAGCTAGGATTAAGAAAATCATGCTAACTTTTGCCGTCTGAGCACCCAAAGGAATACCCATTGAACCATAAGATAATATAGCAAAACCTAATCCCATGAGGATTAAGGCAATGGCAAATTTTATAGGTCCGGTTGGATTAAACTTACTTTGCCAAATTTTAGAAATCAATGGCGCAAAAGTAATTATATAAAAAGAGTTTAATATGCCAAACCAAGAAGCTGGTACTTCGGTTGATTCAGATCTCAATTCTCTCCTTAACATCCATATTACCACTATCCAAATAATCACAAAACTTGATCCAAGAAAGATATTAGATAAGGCAAACTCGGAAAAAGTCTGCTTAAACAACATGAGCAATACCCAAGTAAGGATAAGCATAGGGATGACTGTGATCAAGGTATTTAAAATTTTAAATGTCAACGCATCACCACCTACCAATAATCTATCGGTATAATCGGCAGCAAATATTGTCATAGAGCCTCCTGCCTGTTCAAATGCCCACCAAAAGAAAATAACAAAAAATGAAAATACGCTAATCACAATTAAGCGGTCACGAACGATCTTTTTGGGAAGCACCTCCAGAGACTCATTATCGTTTTCTTGATCTTTATCATTTTCTGTCAAATCGCGAGTTTTATTAGGAGAAAGTCCTATTTTTCCAAAAATATTTTGTGCACAATAAAATTGCAACATTCCAAAAAACATAAATATTCCGGCTAAACCAAAGCCGAAATGCCATCCTATTTTCTCTCCTATGTAGCCACACAATAAAATACCCAAAAATGCTCCTGAATTAATCCCCATGTAAAATATGGTGTAACCAGCATCTTTTTCTTTCCCCTGGTTTTTATACAATTGCCCAACAATAGACGATATATTTGGCTTAAAGAAACCATTCCCTAAAATAATTAATCCTAACCCCATATAGAAAAATGCATCCGTTAAGTCCTCGAAGGCTAAGGATGCATGCCCTAAGGTCATTAGAAAAGCCCCTACAATTATAGCATTTCTATATCCCAAATATTTATCAGCCAAAAAACCACCCAGTATGGGTGTTATATATACCAGTCCGGTATATATAGCATAAAGTTTTAATGCTTCGGCACGCTCCCAACCCCAGCCCCCTTCTTCTACAATAGATGATATCAAGAAAAGAACCAATATAGCACGCATGCCATAATACGAAAATCGTTCCCACATCTCTGTGAAGAACAGTACAAAAAGTCCTGAAGGATGGTCTAGTACCGTTCTTTGGTTCGTTTCTGAACCACCAAATTTATATTCCATAGAAGTATATTCGTTAGATTATTTGTTTTACACAAAACAGGATACTGCAAGTTCTTTGTAAAATACTAAAAAATATTTTGGCATCCACTCCTAAATGATAAAGAGCTATCTATAATTTTCTCAAAACTTAAAGATTGTAATAACCAATTAAAAAGTTAAAATAATGAATTTATTCTTAAAAATTTAAATTAATTTTTCGATAACTATCAGGATAAATAAAGCCCAATTCTCTCATATAATTTTATCAAATAATTTGAACTAAAATCAAAAAATAGCACCTGCTATAGTCGCCGTCATCAGAGTAGTTAAGGAGGCTCCTATTAAGGCTTTAAACCCTAACAAAGACAAATCTTCTCTGCGAGATGGCGCCATCGCACCAATGCCACCAATCTGGATTCCAATACTGCTCAGATTGGCAAACCCGCACAAGGCGTACGTCGAAATCATAATGGCATGCTCACTGAGGACACCTGAGGACTTCATTTCTGCTAAACTGATATACCCCACAAACTCATTAACTATAAATTTCTGTCCCAATAAACTTCCAACTAAAAGAGATTCACTCCAACTAATTCCAATTGCAAAAGCAAAAAATCTAAAAATCTGACCTAAAATATACTGCAAAGAAAATCCTTCAAATGCACCATTTGTAGAACTAATGACATAAGTATTCAGTCCCGTAAAAGCTCCAATTCCATCCATTAAAACCCAATTTATGGCATAAACAATCGCAATAAATGTCAAAAGCATTCCTCCAATATTCAATATAAGATTCACTCCATCAGTTGCACCTTTGGATAAAGCATCTATGAGATTAACTCCAAATTGCTTTTTGCTAACTTCAATACGATGATCAATCTTCTCGGGAAAAGCTTCCGGCATAAACATTTTTGACATGACAATAGCAGCAGGCGCGTTCATTACTGAAGCACTTACCAAGTAAGTGGCAAAAAGGGTTTGAGATTCAATTTCTGTCCCTCCCAAAAAAACAACATAAGCACTTAATACACTTCCTGCGAGAGTAGCCATACCTCCGGTCATCAAACAATTCAATTCAGAAGAGGTCATCTTCAAAATAAAAGGCTTGACGAGCAAAGGTGCCTCGGTCTGCCCTAAAAAAATATTACCCGCCATTGAGACACTCTCAGCTCCAGAGAGACGCATTGTTTTTGACATGAGCCATGCAAAAGCCCACACAATTTTCTGAAGAACCCCTAAATAATAAAGTCCAGAAGTAACTGAAGAAAAAAAAATGATAATGGGAAATGCTTGAAAAGCAAACAAAAATCCTAAACTATGCCTGGCATCTAAGTGTTGGTCACTATTTTTTGCAAGATCACCAAACAAGAACTCAGCACCTTTAAGGGAAAAATTTAAAAAATGAACGAATTCATTGCTTATAAAACCGAAAAAACTACTAATTAAAGCTACTTTGGCGATCAATATCCCGATCACAAATTGGATGAATATACCAGAAGCTACCAACCTCCAATCGATATTTTTTCGATCTTCGGAAAAGGCATAGGCAACTCCTAAAATAAAGCAAATACCTATGGCACATCTAAATAGATTCAAGGATCTAATTTCTACTATTTAGCTCATCTCTCAATGCTGCAGCTCGCTCATAATCTTCATTTTCAAGAGCTTTTTCCAACAAACCATTGAGTTTTTCAGTTGAAAAATCTTCTAACTTTGAACCGGTTTTGTATTTCCCAGCTTCATTAGCCCTTTTTGTTTTTTTCAAAAGATCCATCTCATCCTCATCTCCCTCCTCGCTGATCACTACTGCGGCTTCATTCAAAATCTGCTCTGTAGTAAAAATATCTATTCCAAAACGCAAACCAATCGCAATTGCGTCCGAAGGACGTGAATCTATTTCAACTGATTTTCCATTTTTATCACAGACTAATTTTGCGAAAAATACACCTTCCTTGAGATCTGAAATCAAAATTTCTCTCACCTGAAAGTCAAAATGATCAGCAAATGATTTAAATAAATCGTGAGTCATTGGACGATTGGGCGTGATCTTTTCGATTTCAATAGCTATGGCTTGCGCTTCAAACATACCTATGATTATTGGAAGACGTCGTTTCCCCTCATACTCCCCCAAAACAAGCGCAAAAGACCCTGATTGTGCTTGACCAGTTGAGAGACCTAAAATTTCAATTTTAACTTTATCTGACATTATTCTTGTTCCGCGTAGATGGCCTTGGTTAATTTAGGGAGTACCTCAAAAGCATCTCCAACGATACCATAGTCAGCGGCTTTGAAAAAGGGTGCCTCAGGATCTTTATTTATGACTAAAATAAATTTAGAAGAATTTACTCCCGCCAAATGCTGAATAGCACCTGATATTCCAACCGCAATATATAATGCAGGTGAAACCTTGACACCAGTCTGACCGACATGCTCATGATGTGGACGCCAATCCATATCTGAAACAGGTTTACTACATCCCGTTGCTGCAGAAAGGGCTGCTGCCAAATCTTCAACCATTCCCCAATTTTCAGGACCCTTTAAACCTCTTCCACCCGAAACTACAATATCAGCTTCAGGAAGAAGAACAACACCACTAGTTTTTTCTTTAGATAAGATCTTAACAGCTAAGTCTGATCTTTTCAAATCAGGTTGAAATACCTCCACTTTTGGATCTGAACCGTTCTCTAAGATCGGAACTGTATTTTTGCGTAATGTAAGAATTTTCTTCTCATTGATTAATTTGGTTTTAGCAAAAGCTTTCCCTGTGTAAATACTTCGATTTACAACAAATCCGTCAGCCATCTGAGGCAAATCAGTAACATTACTAACCAATGAGGCATCAACCTTGATTGATACACGAGAAGATACTGAATCTGCCAATGAAGACTTGGCCATAACCAACAATTCAAAATTTTCTGTAACAAATACCTGAGCAATAGCCGTGGATACTGCCATGATATTTGAAGGCTCAAAATTTGAATCTTTAACATTTAATACTTTTTTACCTCCAGCAGCTCCTACCTTATTAAGCTCTTTTAAGTCTAGAACTCCAAAAACAACAGCAACAGTATCTTTTGTTATTTCTGCTGCATAACTCACTGCCTCGAGCGAAGACTTTTTTATACTACCCTCATCTGATTCGATAAATATCAAAACTTTCATCTACAACACTTTTGCTTCATTTTTTAATAAATCCACCAACTCACTAACCTTATCCGCATCAATCATTTTTACACCACTTTTTGCCGCTGGCATTACAAAACTTTCGACAAACGTCTTCTGCTCGTTAGCAAATGGTTCTATAATGTTGAGAGGCTTTGACCTAGCGGACATAATACCTCTCATATTAGGTATTTTCCATTCTGCTATCGGCTCTTGACAGCCTGCTACCAAAGGTAATTCAACTTCCAAAAATTCTTTTCCTCCTTCAATCTCCCTAGATAATTTAGCGATGTTTTCTTTTACATCCAGGCGCATCACTGGAGAGACTGATGGAATATCCAAAAGCTCTCCAACCATTCCATGGACTTGTCCCCCATTGAAGTCAATGGATTCCCTCCCCATGAGAATTAAATCGAAATCCTCTCCCTTGACTACTTGAGCAATTTGATAGGCGACAAAAAAAGAATCTTTAGGTTCTGCATTAATCCGGATGGCCTTGTCTGCTCCGATGGCCAATGCCTTTCTAATCGTTGGCTCTGTTTCTACTAGTCCAATATTCAATGCCGTTATGCTACCTCCCTGTTCTTCTTTCAATTCAACTGCTCTAGCTAGCGCATAATCATCATAAGGGCCAATTATGAACTGAACGCCAGTTTTGTCAAATTTACTATTTTCATCCACAAAGGAGATTTTAGATGTGGTATCAGGAACATGAGTTATACATACAAGAATTTTCATGCTAAATATTAAATTTTGATTTTAAATTTGATGGTAAAGTTAGTCATTATTACAAAGAATGTAAAAAGCATAGTATGAATATTAAACGTATAGAAGAACTTCAAAAGTTACTTGAAAAAACCCCATTAGACCCATTCTTAATTTACGCTATGGCCCTTGAGTTAATAGGAGAGAATAATGAATACTGTTTGGCCAGTTTCAGAAAATTGTTAAGTGAATTCCCTGATTATCTTCCCACTTATTATCAAGCTGCTAAGCTCTTCGCAGATTGTGGTTTTGTAGAGGAAGCTAGGGCTACCTATGAGATAGGAATTGAAAAAATAACACTCTCCAAAAATGATAAAGCCTTAGAGGAAATTAAAAATGCGTTTAAAAGCTTTGAATTTGAACATGATCATTGATTTAATGAGCATGATTCTCTTAAAAAGGCATTGGATCATCACTTGATGTAGATGCATCATTAGCACCTTTACTCGGCATTGTAATTGTGTAACCACTGTTGGCCTTACCGACGCTTGGGAAAGAAGAACCATAAGATTCATTAGGCATTATATCTAACTCTGTAAACTTTGTAAACTTTCCAACAAACTTTAGCTGTACAGTGTCTAATTTGCCATTTCTATGTTTAGCGATAATCAACTCAGCAGTACCATTAAGTGGTGCCCCATCTTCTCCCTGAGTAATCCCATAATATTCTGGACGATACAAAAACATCACCATATCAGCATCTTGTTCTATTGAACCCGATTCTCTTAAATCTGATAACTGAGGCTTTTTGTCTCCTCCACGTGTCTCAACTGCTCTACTCAATTGAGACAAAGCAATAACAGGGATATTCAATTCCTTTGCTATCCCTTTCAAAGCTCTAGAAATAGAGGCAATTTCTTGTTCTCTATTTCCACCTGAATTTTTATTATTGTCTCCTCCTGACATAAGCTGTAGGTAATCAATTATCAAAAGTTTGATATCATGCTGCTGAGCTAATCTTCTGGCCTTCGCCCTCAATTCTAAGATACTCAGACCTGGCGTATCGTCAATAAATACGGGAGCTTCAGAAAGTTTCGAGGTTTTATGAAGCAATTGTTCCCACTCATAGTCAGCCATTTCTCCTCTTTTTAATTTTTCACTTTCCAACTCTGCTTCCGATGAAATTAATCTATTAACCAATTGTACGGATGACATTTCTAATGAAAATATAGCTACACCTTGCCCATGATCTATGGCCGCATTACGCAGAGCTGAAACAACGAAAGCAGTTTTACCCATTCCTGGCCTCGCTGCGATAATCACCAAATCAGATGGTTGCCACCCTGAAGTGATCCTATCCAATGCGGTAAAACCACTAGGAACACCTGTTATACCATCTTTTTGATTTTTTCTCTCCTCTATTTGACTAATGGCCTTGGTAAGCAAGGAACTCATCTTATCATAATTCTTTCTGATATGGGATTCTGAGACTTGGAATAGTGCTTGCTCGGTACGATCCAATAACTGAAAAACGTCTGTAGTGTCTTCATAAGCATCAGTAACAAGTTCTGATGAAATCCTAATCAATTGTCTTTTGATAGATTGCTCAGAAATAATCCGAGCATGGTATTCTATATTTGCAGCCGAATTCACTCGTGTAGTCAAATCAGATACATAATAAGATCCACCAACTAGTTCTAACTTTCCATTTTTTCGCAATTGATGTACCACAGTTTTGATATCTACCGGATCGCTATTATTAAAAAGCTGGAGAATTGCTTCGAAAATATTTTGATGAGCTTCTTTATAAAAACTCTCTGCTTTTAAAATATCGATAACACTCGACAAAGCATGCTGCTCTAACATAAGTGCACCTAATACAACTTCTTCAATATCAACTGCTTGTGGCGGTAATTTCCCTAATGATTCTGTAGCATCGTTGACTATTTTCCTTCGTATATTACCCACATGTTTGCGCGATGAAGAAGCTAACTGGTCCATTTGATTTATTATTATAAATTATTTAAAGTTCGATAGCAAACGTAACATTTCAAGTTAACAACTCCTCTTCTAAATTAAATTTAGTTTGCACATCTTATCCACAATTTTATACCCTAGTCAAATCAATAATCTCTATGTATTTTTTACTATTTTTGAATTGTAAATGATGAAACAAAAAATGAATCTTGAAATTATTAAAGATAAGCAAAGAATCGCAATCATCGGAAACGAGGGAGCTCACGAGATTACTAAAATTGTCTTTCATGTTTTAAATAAAGTGGGAAAATTATATGATTTCATTTTATCTCCAAATGACTATCAAATTGGAGAGGCTGCCATCGTAATTACACCCTGTGACTTTAGTGATTTAGATGAAATAAAATTCAAAGAATTTTTAAAATTCAATCATCATATTGCCCTCATTCATCATGTAGAGGATGAAAAATCAAAAAATGATCAAGCTGATGAAAAATTTATTGAAAAATATGAACTTTTTGCTGATTTAACTCCCAAAAGTGGTACTTTACTTTACAACAAAGAGGATAACTTAGCTATTGTAATCAGTGAAAAACAACGTGAAGGTGTGAGTTTAGTCGAATATGAATCTCTCTCTGAAACTGATATAAAAGAAGGGTTGGTACTTGAGAACAATCAAAATCTCATTACTAAAAACAAAAACTTCTTATCCCACGCAGGAGCAGCCAAAGCCTTATTACAAAAAATATCGATACCCAGTGACCAAATCATGGCAGCTTTTACTACTTACGATGATAAAATATAATGCTAAATCTAAAAAATCCACTAGTCGTTTTCGATCTTGAAACTACCGGAGTAAATACCTCCCGAGATCGAATTATAGAAATAGCTATGATTAAAATTTTTCCTAATGGTCAGAGAGAAGAGAAGTCCCAACGCATAAATCCAGGCATTCCTATTCCATTAGAATCAAGTTTAGTACACGGTATATATGATAAACATGTTAAAAATGAACCCTCATTCAATCAAATTGCTAAATTAATTTCAAATTTTTTAGAAAATTGTGATCTCTGTGGCTTCAATATTTTACATTTTGATATCCCCTTGTTGGCTCAGGAGTTTAGTAGAGTTGGTATAGATTTCGATATCGAAAAAAGGAATTTATTAGATGCCCAAAAAATTTTCCATTTAATGGAAAAACGAAATCTAAGTGCCGCCTATAAATTCTACACAGGAAAGGAATTAGAAGATGCTCATAGCGCGATAGCAGATACGCGCGCAACTATGGCTGTTTTCATGGGTCAAATTACTAAATATCAACGGAAAACTCTATTCAACTTAAAAGGTGAAGTTTTGGGAATCATAGAAAATGACATGCATGCCTTACATTTGGTTTTAAACAAAAACATGGTAGACTTAGCTGGACGCATGATACTCAATGATGAGGGTAAAGAAGTGTTTAATTTTGGAAAGCATAAAGGTAAATTAGTCACCGAAGTTTTACAAAAAGAACCATCATTTTATGATTGGATGATGAAGGGTGATTTTCCCTTGGATACGAAAAAAAAATTAACTCAAATAAGATTAAGCAGCTTCAACAAATAATAAAAATGCCTTACCCCGGGGCACACCGAATTATAAAATGAAATTGTCATGGGTAAAACAATTATTATTTCAAATCGACTTCCAATTAAAATCGAAAGGAGTAAAAATAGCCTTAAATACAAAACTAGTGAGGGTGGCCTAGCAACGGGTCTAAACTCTTTTTTTAGGCAGGGCGATAATCTTTGGATTGGATGGCCTGGATTAGCCGTCGAAAAAGCAAAAGAGTCAGAGGTATATTCAAAACTCACCGAGCAGCATATGAAACCTGTTTTTTTGAGTAATGAAGAAATTGAAGATTTCTATGAAGGTTTCAGCAACGAAACTCTATGGCCAAACTTTCATTATTTCAATCAACATACGGTTTATAAGGAGAAGTATTGGCTCGCCTATCAACGTGTGAATCAAAAATTTGCCAAAATCGTCGCAGAAGAGCTCGAAGATGATGATACACTATGGATAAATGATTACCAACTATTACTATTACCTCAAATAATCAGGATCATAAAGCCTAATTCAACTATTGGTTTTTTTCTACACATTCCTTTTCCGTCCTATGAGTCCTTTAGAAGATTGCCTTGGAGAAGAGAATTACTAAATGGAATGCTCGGTTCTGATTTTTTAGGGTTTCACACCTATGACGACATGAGACATTTTCTGTCTTCTGTCAATCGACTGGCAGGACTTGGCAACTCTAATGGCACTATTAAGGTCAAAAACAGACTTATAAAAGCTGACGCCTTACCCATGGGTATCGATTATGAAAAGTATGCCACCTCTGCTCAAGATCCGAATACATTGGCAAGAGAGGCACGTTATAGAAAATCCATTGGTGATGTGAGACTAATTTTGTCAATTGATCGACTAGATTACTCTAAAGGTATCCCTCAAAGGCTTAGAGCATTTGAGCTTTTTTTAGTTAAATATCCTGACTTTAAAGAAAAAGTATCTCTATTCATGGTAGTAGTTCCCTCAAGAGATTCTGTTTCAAAATACAAACAACTTAAAGAAGAGATAGACCTTTTAGTTGGACGTATCAATGGTCGTTTTTCAAAACTTAATTGGACACCTATCCATTATTTCTACAGAAGTTTTCCGTTACCTGCCCTATCTGCTTTTTACAGGATATCTGATGTCGCCTTGGTTTCTCCTATGCGAGATGGTATGAATTTAGTTTGTAAAGAGTATGTAGCCAGTAGACTAGATCGGAAAGGAGTATTGATTCTAAGTGAAATGGCTGGAGCTTCCAAAGAACTCTCTGATGCTATCATTGTAAACCCACATGACATTCATCAATTAGTAGATGCAATTTATAAAGCTTTGACTTTACCGGTAAAATTACAGATAGAAAGTATGACCTCTATGCAGAAATCACTGAAAAGGTATAATATACATGCTTGGGTCAAATTATTCATGGATGAACTTGCAAACGTTAAAATTGAACAAAGTCATCTTAAAACAAAACTACTTGATAACCAGCTCTCAGAAGAAATTACATACACCTATAAAAAATCAGACGAACGATTGATTTTTTTAGATTATGATGGTACCCTCGTTGGATTTAATGAAAATCCTAATGACTCCAGACCTGACCAAGAGCTCAAAGAAATTTTAACACTTCTTACAAAAGATAAAAAAAATCACATTGTGATTATTTCAGGTAGAGATCGGCAATCACTAGAAAAATGGATGAAGCCTTTTTCATTGGATATCGTAGCAGAACATGGTGTTTGGATTAAAAGAATGCATAAACCATTTAAAACTTTTGCAAAAATTAATTCCAGTTGGAAAAAAGAGATCATGTCTCTTTTAGAAAAGTACGTAAATCGTACACCAGGTTCCTTTGTCGAAGAAAAAGATTACTCATTGGTATGGCATTACAGAAAAGTCGAAACGGGTTTAGGTGAAGTCCGAACTCGGGAGCTCACTAGTCATTTGAAATACATGACTGCCAATGAAAACCTGCAGGTACTTGAAGGTGATATGATTGTAGAAATTAAAAACTCTGAAATCAACAAAGGAAAAGCTGTCCAGAAATTAATGAAAAAATACCCTAAAGCGGACTTTTTATTAGCATTTGGAGATGATTTTACCGATGAAGATACATTTAAAGTTCTTCCTAAGGAAAGCTTTACTATAAAGGTAGGCACAAGCGCTTCTGAAGCAAAGTTCAGTGTTAATTCTTATCGAGATGTACGGAAATTACTGAGAAAAATTACAAAAAACTAGGCCTATCAAGTTTATTAGCAATTCTTGTTGCTGCATTTAGTAAACCCACATGGCTATATGCTTGTGGAAAATTTCCCCACATGCCACCATCCTTTTCATTCACATCCTCACTCAAAAGCCCTACATGATTACTGAATGAAATAAGATTTTCGAAATATTTGATGGCTTCATCTAACCTTCCGACACAGGCTAGCGATTCAACATACCAAAAAGCACAAATCAAAAAGGTCGTTTCAGGTGCTCCAAAATCATCTTGATGCTTGTATCTATAAAATAGACCTCCGGAGGCGGCTAGCTCTTTTTCCATTGCAATCAAGTGATTTTTGGCCCTTTGTGAATGACCAGGGAGATAATTCATCATGATGAGTTGTAGAGTACTCGCATCCATTCTATCAACTCCGACAGCCTGAGCATATCCTTCCTTTAAGGATACATATGCCTTTTCAATTTCAACTTCTGACCGCCTTTTTAACCTGACCGCTAATTTACCCATTTCTTCATTTTTTAGAACTTTGGCCATTTTTATGGCAGCACAACTTCCCGCCCAATGAAACAAGTAGGTATAAGTATGATGCTGCTTTAAGTTTCTAAACTCCCATAAGCCTGCATCTTTTTCTTCAAAGGTCTTTTCAATCATTTTCAGTGTTTTCATAATCAACCCTGAAGAATCAAATCTTTCTGTAAAAATAATTCGTTTATCCTCATATAGCGGTAGCAGTGATATTAAAACTTGACCATAAACATCATTCTGAATATGAGTATATGCCTGATTTCCAACTCTAACAGGTTGATTTTCCAAATATCCCTTTAAAGGGATTTCTACCTCATTCAATACCTTTTCCCCTGATATGCCATAAAGTGGTTGATAGCGACTCTCTTCATCAATAGTGGTATTCAATATGTAGTGAAAATACTTTTCTAATTCTTCAAAATGTCCAATATTACTGAACGCATTAAGCGTATAAAAAGTATCTCTCATCCAACAATAACGATAATCCCAATTTCTAGTGCTACTCGGTGATTCGGGTAAACTGGTTGTCATCGCTGCTACAATTGCACCCGTATCCTCATATTGGTGAATTTTCAGGATTAATGCGGATCGAATTGCTTCTCGCTGATAAAAATTATTCACACTTGACGTTTTGACCCAATCCCTCCAATAACTTCTAGTTCTACTCAAAAACACATTGCAAGTCTCAATTATAGCTCCTTCTAGAGGTGGACCATACGTTAAAACCATATATTTATCCTCGTTCAGTACAAAAGCTTGGTCGTCTGCAATATAATTAAGTGAAATATTAGTAGTCAATCTAACATTAGCCTCTAATCCCAAAAACTGAATGTGATTACTTCCCAGACTTCGCTTAGGAACTAAGTAACCATACTCTCCGACAGGCTTGCATTTGACGATAATTTTTGGATTCCCTTCTATGCGCTCTATTTTTCTCACCAACATAAGCGGTTTAAAATAACGATCAGATTGATAAAATCGAGGTGCAAAATCAGTCACTCTATAAGTTCCCTCTGGAGTAGATATTTCCGTCCGAAGAATATTGGTATTTTCTAAATAAGTTTGTTTGGATTCAAATCCGTTCTCTAATGGCTTAATAGAAAATTCGCCACCTTTTTCCCGATCCAAAAGAGATCCAAAGATGAAACTACTATCAAATCTAGGCCAACACATCCAAGCGACACTTGTGTCAATATGTATGTGGGCAGTAAAGGCGCAATTGCCAATTACACCATAATCATAAGTATGTCTTTCCATAGGTTTCTTTTATATTGAATAAGAATGATAATAATTTGTAATACTTATAATAGAGACTTCGTAATTTAATTAAAATAATAATAAATTATCATTTTAATTATTATTATGATTAATAATAATTCACTAAATAAATGAGAAGCGATACATCAAAAATTTATCTATTATATTATTAAAACTTAGACATGAATTGGAGTTAGAATATCTCTTTAAACCATTTACTATTTAGCACCAAATAACTAACTTTGAAATAAAAGAAGACAGTGTTCGATAATTTCTTTTCAAACAAAAAAGTCAAACTTGTACTATTAATCCTATGGATAGTGATTATTTACCAAACACTCATTACCGCACTGGTAGAAGTGGAGAAAATAAGTCCACAATCTACTTTAAGTGATTATAAAAATGCATATTGGTATTCTGTCGTAACATTAACAACAGTAGGCTATGGAGATTTATTTCCCTTAACAACGCATGGTAGAATTATTGGCGGCATTTTTGTATTATTGAGTATGGTTTTTTATGCCACCGTAATCGGTGGGGTTTCAAATATTATTGTAAACATAAAAGAAAGTAAAAAATTGGGATATGAAGGAACAAATTTCTCCAATCATATAGTTATGATCGGGTGGAATGATTTTGGAAATTTAGTAGCCGACCAACTTTTCGGTGTTGGAAAAAAAATAGGTATCATAACCGACAACAAAACTTCGGTTGACTTAATTAAAGACAAATACAAAACAAGAAATCTATTTGTTTTATTTAATGATTACAAAAATATCGATTTTTATAAAAAAATTAATATTGAGCTTTCAAGCATGGTTTTTATCAATCAAAACAGTGATACAGAAAAACTTGTCACAGCTCTCAATCTCAAAAAACATTATCCAAACCTTAGATTTTCAGTAGCTCTCGATAACTCTGAATTGAAGGAGACCTTCATCGCAGCGGGAGTAGAACAAGTTATTTTGCAACACGAAATGTCATCCAAACTTTTAGCTAGCTATATTTTTGAACCTGATGTAGCAAATTATTCCGAATCCATCATGTCTTATGCTAAATCAGATGATGACTTTGACATTAAACAATTTAAAGTAGTCGCCAACAACCCTTATCTCAATAAGAACTATGAAGAAGTATTTTTTAATCTTAAAATGAAATACAATGGAGTATTAATTGGAATCTCAAAAATCAAAGAGAATGGAGAACGAGAACTGATCAAAAATCCTTCCTTCGATTTAAAGATAAATTTAGGTGACTACTTAATTATCATTCTCAATGGTAGAGCACACCAACAAATAACTAAAATTTTTAACATTGAAGAGGGACTCATTCAATAACTAGCATCCAAGTCTATGAAAACTATTTTATCTGTCATCCCATTAATACCTATAATACTTATCGGTTGTAAAAATCAATCATTATCAGAGGATGAAAAATTTGCGACTAGAGAAATTCACGAAAACGTGCAATGGCATTTTGATAAAATTGACGTAGATGGAGTTGAATATTTGATTCTTGAAAAGGACAATAACAATCCTCACGAAGGCTTTGGCTTTATGTCTATTAGAGCAAATAACATTTTGCAAAAACAGGATTCAATTCTGGCCTATTTAAAGGCCAATCAACAAATGCAAGCCAAGCTCTATGCTTCTCTGCATGACATTAGCGAGAAAAAAGCCTTAGAATTAAATAAAGATTTATATTACAGGGCCTTAATGAGGCAGAATCAGGAACTTAAAAAACTATCTGAGCAAAAACATACTAGCATATTACGCTAAAAATTATGCTCATAACATAAATGAGAAAAAAGTAACCATGTTAATCACTCAAAAATTTTCCATGAAATTGCTTATCAAACCTAATATATTCGCTAAGTCTTCATTTACGCCAGCTAGTTTTCTTAAATTTTGTACACAATTTTTTGCGTCCGATAGTTCATTAGAAGATCTAAACACTTCTGATAACAAATGACAATCATTAATTAGAGATAAAAGAATTGAAAATGAAACATCATTTTTAAACCCTCTTAGAACCAACGCCCTAAGCGTATTTCTTATCTCTTGTTCATAAGCGTAATTAACATTTTCCATTCGCTCACTTAACGGAACCCACAACAAGGAGTTTTCTTTTCTTTTAAGGATTCCTCTAGCAATTAGGAGCTCTTCCAGATCGAAATGAAATTTTTTAAGTTTATTTTTCAATCTTAATAGTTCCTCAGTGATTCCGCTTCCCTCAGTAAGATTTATTAATATCTTATCTAAAAAAATATCCCCAGTCTGGTCTGAAGAACTTTTTTTAATAATTCCTTCCTCAAGCCTGACACTACCTATTAAATAAAGCTGTAAAATGCCACCAGCTATTAATCCATAATCGATAACCTTTTCGGATTTTTTAAGCAGTTGCCCTTCGTCGTCACCTAAAGCAAGCAGATATAACCCTTCCGAAATACTGAGGCGTAATTTATGAATTGGTTCTTCCAATTCCACGGATTTTTTTACACTTGCTTTGAGTTGGTCAATGTCAAAGGATTTTGACAAGGGACCTTCTTTACCTCCTGGCATTATTGAATTTTTCTAAGTAGTGCGGGTATTGTCAGACCTTGAACAAGTATAGAGAAAACAACCACGCAATAAGTTGTAAATAAAATGATACTCTTAAAATCACTCGGAATCCATTCGAAATCAGATAAAGACAATGCCAATGCAACAGAAATACCTCCTCTTAACCCTCCCCAAATAAGCAAGGGTGTTGTACCTTTTTCAAATTTCTTCTTTATTGCCATTAAACCTACCGGCAAGGAAACACCAACAGTACGACCCGTGAGAACAATTAAAATACCCACCAAACCAATTAAAAACATATCACTGGTAACAGTCTGAGCTATCACCAGCATTTCTAAGCCAATGAGAATAAATAACATTGCGTTAAGAGTCTCATCCAACAAATGCCAGAATTTGAAAACGTATTTTCCCGTTGCATTTGCCAATTTTTCATCCCTTCCTTCATTACCAATAAAAAGACCTAAAATCACCATCGCTAATGGAGCAGAAACATGGATAGACTCAGCGAATCGACCACCTATCATAACTAGGCTTAGTGTAACCAAAACTTCTAGTTCTACATAATCATTATCAATAAAAAGTAAAATCTTGAAGCCCAGATAACCCAACAGGGCACCAAGCAATAATCCCCCAAAAACTTCTTGACCAAATAAAATCCCTACCTCTCCAATATCAAACGTATCCATTCCTCTCTCTGCAACGCCCAAAATAGTTAAAAAAACAACCACACCTACTCCATCATTAAATAAGGACTCGCCCGCAACTTTTATTTCTAAATTTTTAGATAAATTAAACTTCTTTAGTAGGGCCAACACAGCAATTGGATCGGTGGGTGAAATAAGTGCACCTAGAAGTAAGCAATAAATAAAGTCCATGTCTACACCTAAAAGCGGAAATAGGTAAAAAACCATGGTTCCAACCACAAAAGTAGAAATTAAGGTACCGAAAACGGCTAAAATAATAATTGGGACTTTTTCCTCAATCATAGTATTCAAATCCATTGATAAGGCTCCTGCAAAAAGTAAAAAATTCAACATAATATCTAGAAGAACCTCTTTAAATTCAAATTCCTCGATAATATGTTCGGCTCCTTCAGCTATACCTGGAAATACAATACCAATCAAAAGCACCAAAGCGGAACCTATCAAAGCAATCAGCATCAATCCGATGGTAGATGGTAACTTAAGATATGCGGTATTTATTAGAGTAAAGGCTGCTGAAATAACTAATAATAGTGTGATTAAATCGATAATACTCATAAAAGGTTCATCAAAAGATATGTTTTGGTATTTTTTTAAAGTCGAAAAATAAATACAAAAACTAACAAAAAAAACTGTCTACCTGTTTAATTAAGTCTAAAATATTTGTTAATTCGTACTTAAATGTTAAAAGGGCTAATTAACACTAAGCAATCAGATGAAAAATCAATCTCGATTTTTCTAAAAGTTATTATGGTAATTCTCATCCTTTTGTCATCTTGCCGGTTAATTCAAAAAACCCGGCAAAAAACTCACATAAAAAAAATATCTAACGAAGTAACAAAGCTATCCAAATCTTTTATAGGATTTTCCGTTTATGATCTTGAAGAAAACAAGCATTTGATCCAAATCAACGATGAGTACTACTTTACACCCGCTTCAAACACGAAAATCCTCACACTTGCTACTTATTTAAATCTTAATTTAACGAATATCCCTTCCTTTAAATATCAAAAGGAAAATAATCAAATTCATTTAATCCCTCTTGGAGATCCTACCTTCCTGCATCCAGAATTTAAAACACAGCCAGGATATACTTCGTTAACGTCACTCCTCACAGACTCCCTAATATTACATCCACCCTTATCGCCTATTCCTCATTACGGACCCGGTTGGTCTTGGGATGATTATAATTATTATTTTCAGCTAGAAAGATCATGGCTTCCTATTTTTGGAAATAGAGTCGATATACAACCCGCTATGGGCAGTGTAACCGTTTCACCTAGTTTTTTTATCCCTTATATAAACTTTGAAGCTGTAAAAAAATATCGTGATCCTGACTATAATATTTTTAATTATCCAATCAAATCCCTTTCTCAAAACAAAAAAAACTATACTCCTTTTAAGATTAATAATGAATTAATTAAAAAACTACTTATGGATACCATACATACAAACGTTATTTTAGGTCCCCCAAAAGAACTAGGAAAAGGTTCCTTGATTCAAGGGCCAATGGTACAGCCTGTTCTTAAAAAAATGATGTTTGAAAGTGATAATTTTTTAGCCGAGCAATTGTTGATCAATGCACAAAGAATAGAAGGGTACGAGACTCAAAAAGAATATTTACAGCGTTTAAAATCCTCTCTATTCGTCACATTACCTGATCCGCTCATATGGGTCGATGGTTCCGGATTGTCTGTGTACAATATGAATACCCCACGAAATTTTGTCAAGACCCTAGAAATCATCTATAATATGATTTCTTGGGACGAAATCAAGGAACTTTTTCCTAATAAATTTTCTGATGAAAACATTGACAATTCGTTTGTCTATGCCAAAACAGGTACACTAAGACATAACCAAGCACTTAGTGGATATTTAGTAACACGATCGGGTCGTAAATTGGCATTTAGTTTTTTAAGCAATCACTACACAGTATCTCCCTCAAAAGTAAGAGCCGAAACAAAAGAATTACTAATCAAAATTAGAGATACGTTTTAATTCATTCATCAAATAAAATATCTACCTTTAGTAACTTCTTTCAACCCTTACCCATTTTTAACTTCTCAATTAATTTAAATTATACTAAAATTATGTTAGGGACATTAGATAAACCACTTATTAAAGATAAATTATGAAAATACTCAATCCCATTATCCTTTTTTTGTTTGCCTTTAACTTCATTTTTTCTGAAAGCTTCGCTCAAAAAAGAAAAAAATCAAGTCAGTCAAATTCCTTACTAAATTTTTCTAATAGTATGTTCGAAGGTTTACAATGGAGATGCATAGGTCCTTTTAGGGGTGGTAGATCGGCAGCAGTTACTGGGGTTTTAGGTAAACCCAATTTGTTCTATTTTGGAGCTACTGGCGGAGGTGTTTGGAAAACAAATGATGCTGGAAATAGTTGGAAAAATCTAAGTGATGGGTATTTTGGAGGATCAGTAGGTTCCATCGCTGTAAGTGACTGGGATCCCAATGTAATTTATGTCGGTGGTGGTGAGGTCACTGTGCGTGGCAATGTATCGTCTGGCTATGGTATGTGGAAATCTGTTGATGGAGGTAAAACGTGGAATCATAAGGGATTACCAGATTCTTACCATATAGTCAGAATCAAAATTCATCCCAAAAACTCCAATCTTGTCTACGCTGCAGTGATGGGAAATCTGTATAAACCAACAGCTTCTCGAGGTATTTACAGATCAAAAGATGGAGGTGATAATTGGGAGAAAGTACTTTTTACTAACGAAAATGCGGGCGCAGTTGAATTGGTTATGGACCCAAATAATCCTCGAGTGCTATATGCCTCAACGTGGCGAATTAGAAGAACTCCCTATAGTTTAGAAAGTGGTGGTGTGGGTTCCGCACTTTGGAAAACCACAGACGGTGGGGATAATTGGACCAATATTTCAAATCACAAAGGATTACCAAAGGGAACTTGGGGTATTTCTGGAGTGACCGTTTCACCTATTAACTCAGACAGAGTTTGGGCTTTAATAGAGAATAAAGAGGGTGGTGTATTCCGATCCGATGATGCAGGTATGACATGGATAAAAATAAACTCAGAACGAAAATTGAGACAGCGGGCGTGGTATTACACCAAGATATTTGCAGATACTCAAAATGAAGATCGCGTTTATGTTATGAATGTGCAGTATCATAGGTCGAACGATGGTGGAAAAACTTTCGAAACTTACAATGCACCCCATGGTGATCATCATGACCTCTGGATAGCACCTAATGATAATCAACGATTAATAATCGGTGATGACGGAGGTGCCCAAATTTCCTTTGATGGAGGTGAAAATTGGAGCACTTATCAAAATCAACCTACTGCACAGTTTTATCGCGTAACCACCGACAACTCTTTCCCATATAAGATATATGGAGCACAGCAAGATAACTCTACTGTGAGAATTGCTCACAGAACAGATGGAATATTCATAGGTGAAGATGATTGGGAGTCCACTGCGGGTGGTGAAAGTGCACACATTGCCATAGATCCTGAAAATAATAATATTGTATACGGGGGGAGTTACGGAGGCTATCTAACGCGTTTAAATCATGAAACCTCGGAAATAAGAGGTATCAACGTTTGGCCTGACAATCCCATGGGACACGGAGCAGAAGGTATGAAATATCGTTTTCAGTGGAATTTTCCCATATTTTTCTCTCCTCACAATTCAGAAAAATTATACACTGCTTCCAATGTACTCCACGTCACTATGGATGAAGGACAATCATGGAAAATTATCAGTCCCGATTTAACCAGAAATGATCCAAATAAACTTCGCTCCTCAGGAGGACCTATTACAAAAGATAATACCGGTGTTGAATACTACTGTACCATATTCGCGGCAGCAGAATCCTACCATGATGAAGGAGTCATCTGGACAGGAAGTGATGATGGTTTAATTCATATCACTTCAGACGGTGGAAAAAATTGGAAAAATGTAACACCTAACAATATGCCTGAGTGGATGATGATTAATAGTATTGAAATCAATCCCTTCGAAAAGGGTGGAGTCTATGTGGCTGGTACCAAATATAAATCAGGTGATTTCAAGCCCTATTTATTTATGACTACTGATTATGGTGCTAGTTGGAAAAAAATTACCAATGGTATTAGTAATAATCACTTCACGCGTGTAGTCAGAGCAGATCCAAAAAGAAAAGGCCTACTTTATGCAGGTACCGAAAACGGTATTTATATCTCATTTGATAATGGTGCCAGTTGGAAGTCTTTTCAACAAAATTTACCTGTAGTTCCTATTACAGATCTCGCAATTAAGGATAATAATCTCATTGCAGCTACCCAAGGACGAAGTTTTTGGATCATTGATGACTTAACCGTATTACATCAATTGAATCCAAATATAGAAAAGCAAGCCTTTCACCTTTATAAACCTATGAAAGCTTATCGAATGGGAGGCGGTTCCGGATTAAAATCAAAAACTGAAGGAACAAATCATCCAGGTGGAGTGCTGGTTCATTATTTTGTGAAGGACACCAATCAATCAGACACTATCTCTATTTCTTTTAAGGAAATCAATGGTGAATTAATTAAAATCTATAGTAGCCATTTTAATAAAGAATCGAATGAATCCCAACTCAATGTCAAGCCCGGTTTAAATCAGTTTAGTTGGGACATGAGGTATAAAGGAGCCAAAACATTTCCCGGAATGGTACTTTGGGCCGTGGACACTTTCGGCCCAAAAGCAATTCCTGGTAAATACATAGTCGAGTTAAAAGTAAATAATGAAGTTATGACAAAGGAATTTGAAATTGTTCCAGATCCTCGAAAAAGTGCAAGCCAAGAAGATTTAAAGTCACAATTTGATTTTCTAATAAAAGTTAGAGATCAATTAAGTGCCGCCAATCAAGCAGTAATAGACATTCGAGCAATTAAGTCGCAGTTAAATGATCTTTTAAGAAAAATCGATTCAGAGCACAAAGACATAACCAAATTAATCTTGGAAATAAGTAATGATTTAAAACATATTGAAGAAATACTCTACCAAACTCAAAATGAGAGTGGTCAAGACCCTCTTAATTTCCCAATAAGACTGAACAATAAAATGGGTTATCTAGGATCTATCATGGCAGTCGGTGACAATAAACCTACAGACCAGTCCTTAAAATTTTACAATGAGATCAGTACTGAAATAGATGCTGAGCTAATAAAACTTGAAAAAATAAAAACAGAAGATTTAGAGGCATTGAATAAATTTATCTCCAACAAAAATATTAAGGCGATAAAAACCAAATAATAAAACCCCATCGTTTATTTTGCACTATAATAATTAAACACACGTTTATGTATGATTTGGTAATAATTGGTGGAGGTATTGTGGGATTATCTACTGCTTTCAAATTAAAGTGTAAAAATTCGAAACTAAAAATTGCTGTATTAGAGAAGGAAAATAGATTAGCCCAACATCAAACCGGCCACAACTCAGGTGTCATTCATTCGGGTCTTTATTATAAACCGGGAAGTTTCAAAGCTAAAAACTGTCTCGATGGATACGATGCCTTGATCAAATTTTGTAAAAAGGAAGAGATACCTTTTGATATTTGTGGAAAAATTGTAGTTGCCACAAATGAGAGTCAGTTACCAGCCCTAAAAACCTTGTATAAACGTGGACAAGAAAATGGATTAAAAAAATTGCGTTTATTAAATGCTTCTGAATTAAAAGAAATTGAACCTCACGTTAAAGGAATTCAAGGAATTCATGTGCCCCAGACCGGTATTATTGATTATAAAATCGTAGCAGAAAAATATGCAGAAAAATTTCAATTGCTGGGAGGAAATATTTTTTTAGAAAACAAAGTTGAAGAAATTGTTAGAACATCTAATTCCCTTGAAATTACTACGAATAAACAAAACCTATCCACTAGAAAAATCATTAATTGTGCCGGCTTGCAATCTGACCTCGTGGCTCACTTAACAGGTACCAAAATCAATTATAAAATTATTCCATTCAGGGGAGAATATTTTAAACTCAAAAAAGAGAAAGAGTATCTTGTTAAACATTTAATTTATCCCGTTCCAGATCCCAATTTCCCTTTTCTTGGTGTTCATTTTACTCGAATGGCACAAGGAGGCGTAGAGGCAGGACCCAATGCTGTATTAGCATTTCGACGAGAAGGCTACAAGAAATCTGATATCCACTTAGGTGAGTTAATGAGTTTTTTAACTTATCCTGGATTTCGAAAAGTAGCCGTCAAATATTGGAAAATTGGATTAGGTGAGATATACCGATCCTTTTCTAAAAAAGCTTTTTCCAAAGCATTACAAGAACTCATTCCTGAAATTCAAGAGAAAGATCTCGTCGTTGGAGGCAGTGGTGTTCGTGCCCAGGCATGTGATAAAGACGGAGGTTTAATCGATGATTTTTTGGTAATAGAAGGAGAAAGATTCATCAATGTGGGCAATGCCCCTTCTCCAGCCGCAACTGCATCATTAGCCATTGGAGATCAAATTGCCCAACTAGCTCTCAAAAAAAATAATTAAATTCACATTAATTCAAAAATTAGTCGAATTAGATAAATATTTCTGCATTTAAAATCTAAAAATATGGATCATATACAAGGTATCAGTGTTCAAGAACTTGCTAAAATGCGCAAGGAAAAAATACCGCATCAATTAATTGACGTTAGGGAAGACCATGAATTTCATTTTTGTAATATCGACGGTTACTTAATTCCATTAGGAGAAATTGGATATAGGTCTGATGAGATTAATAAAAATGAAAAGGTTATAGTACACTGTCGAAGTGGACAACGAAGTGCCACCGCAATCTCAATACTCAAGCAAAAAGGCTTTACAAATCTATTTAATCTCACAGGCGGTATCTTGGCCTGGTCCCATGAAATAGACCGTAACATTCCCATATATTAAATTATTCTAATCATGCCCAATAAATTGATCTTCAGATTTATCCCACTTATTTCTTTATTTGTTTGGTTAATATCTTGCTCTCAAGCCCAAGAAGTAAATTCCAATAATTTAATGAATAAACAATGGAAACTTACTGAATCCGAATGGAGAAACAAACTTACTGATCTTGAATATTATGTGTTAAGGGAAAAAGGTACAGAGCCTGCTTTCTCAGGAACTTATTGGAACAGCAAAGAAACAGGTATCTATCGATGTAAAGCATGTCAATTAGCCTTGTTTACCTCCGACACAAAATATAAATCTGGTACAGGATGGCCAAGCTTTTGGCAGCCTATCGATACCAAAAATGTGACAGAAGAAAAAGATTTTGCACTAGGTATGATACGTACAGAAGTGCTTTGTTCACGATGCGGCGGTCATCTGGGTCATGTTTTTCCAGATGGACCAAAACCCACGGGTCTTAGATATTGCTTAAATTCTGCTGCTCTTAATTTCGAAACAGAAAAAATTGAGAAATAAGGAGTAACTCCCAATGGATAAGCCCAATTAACTTCTACCCAACTATATTTTTATTTTGCCAATATTATTTTATGGAATAAATTAGTATTATAAAATCTTCATTTGAAAGCCTTTATGTGCCATTAAATGCTTATGTTAGTCAACTGCTCTTCACAATTTTTAATGACTAACCAATGTGATTGACTGACTTTAGATTCCAAAAAATGCTAAACACTTCAAAATATACTATTTCATGTTTTTTTTGGTAGCTCTGGAGGGATTGATTTATAACTAAAGTATTATGTCAAATGAACATATACTACCTGGAAAGGATTCAGCGTCTACTAATAAATATTAATGGAATTAAACCATAGTTTTTAATTCGTCCAAAAGATTATTGAGTGATTTTTTCGCATCTCCAAAGAGCATCTTTGTTTTTTCATGAAAAAATAAGGGATTTGCTATACCTGAATAACCTGAACTCATACTTCGTTTTAGTACAATGACATGCTTCCCTTTTAAAATCTCTAAAACAGGCATACCAAAAATAGGACTACCAGGATCATCTAAAGCAGATGGATTAACCACATCATTAGCACCTACAACAATGGCGACATCTGTTTCTTTCAGAAATCTATTGGCATCCTCCAAATCTAATAATTTTGCATAGTCAACGTCAGCTTCTGCTAATAACACATTCATATGTCCCGGCATTCGTCCAGCCACAGGATGAATCGCATATCGAACATTTACCTCTACTTTCTCAAGTAAATCTTCAAGTTCTTTACAAATTTTTTGTGCTTGTGCTACTGCCATTCCATAACCTGGTACAATAACAATGTTCGTTGAGTAGCGTAGCATGATACTAGCATCTGTTATATTCACTTCCTTTACCATTTGATTTCCAACATGACCTACGCTACCCAATTCACCGCCAAAATCCCCTGCTAAAACATTAATAAGAGATCTGTTCATTGCTTGACACATTAATATAGTCAAAATGGCTCCTGAAGATCCAACAAGAATCCCTCCCATTAGCATGATCATGTTATCATAAATAATACCTGCTAAGGCCGCAGAAACTCCCGTTAATGCATTTAGTATAGAAATAATTACAGGCATATCCGCACCACCTACATTTAGAACAAAGGTGATACCATATAGCAACGACAGAATAGTAATTAAGTATACCAATTCCATGGACTCCAACGTTTGTAACTGATAGAAGGAAGTTACTATCAGAGTAAAAAGTAAACCCATATTGATAATATTAGCCCTGGGTAATTTCCAACTATCTTTAATTTTTCCGGATAATTTTCCATAGGCAACCAGACTTCCAGAGAAAGCTATGGAACCAATCAGCAAGGCCAATAAAGTAGTTAAGTAAGACGCCAATTCAAAAGTTTCTGTAAAATGAAAATTAATTAACTCAGCAACAGAGATTAACAAGGCACAAGCCCCACCAAGACCATTGAATAAAGAAACCATCTCCGGCATTTTGGTCATAATTACTTTGCTGGCTACTAAAAAACCTATGCCTCCCCCAAATATCAGTGCACCCGTAATTAAAAGATAATTATTGTCCCCAGACTCCAGTGGTACAAGTAGGGCAATCAATACTCCGAAGCCCATACCTAGCGCAGCAATTAAATTTCCAGAACTAGCTGTCTTTGGACTACTCAAGCGCTGTAAACCAATAATGAATAAAGTAACAGAAATGAGGTAGACTAGGTTAATCAATGCAGTCATCACACTTTATATTAAATGAAATTATTTTTTACGAAACATTTGAAGCATGCGGTTAGTAACGGCATGACCACCCACGACATTGATTGTTCCCAATAATATTGCTAAGCTACCAAAGAATAGTGAAACATAGTCCTCCGAATCACTACTCCGAATCAATATAATTGCACCTATAATTACGACACCGCTGATCGCATTGGCTCCTGACATTAAGGGTGTGTGTAAAACAGTCGGGACTTTAGATATCAACTCATAACCTAAAAAAATAGCCATGATTAAGGCAAATAAAATTGTTAACTGGTTTGTTAGGATTTCAATGATTAAATTCATGATAGAAATTTTTATTCTGTTTTATTTTTTTCCAATATAGGTTGATTTAACAATTTCATCCTCAAAATCTATAGCTTCAAATCCTTCTTTAATCAAATGATTGATGAAATTAAAAATGTTAACACTAAATAATTTACTGGCCTCAACTGTAAGTGAATAAGCCAATTGCGAATCACCGATTATAGTGACTCCTGAATAATTAATTATTTTTTCATTCTCAGTTAACTCGCAATTACCTCCACTTACGGCAGCTAAATCTATGATGACCGCACCTGACTTCATACCATCAACCGTATTTTTTTCAATCAGTATTGGGGCAGACTTTCCAGGTATACTTGCCGTAGTTATCACTATGTCGGCCTTGATTACTTTTTGATGAATTAGCTTTCGCTGAGCTACTAGGTCGTTTTCCTTTTGAGCAATTGCATATCCTCCTGTGTCCAAATTATTTTGTAACCCCTCTACCATGATAAATTTTGCTCCAAGGCTTTCAACTTCTTCTTTTACTGCTTGCCGTACATCGAAAGCCTCAACCACAGCTCCCAAACGTTTCGCTGTTGCAATTGCCTGCAAACCTGCAACACCCGCACCCAAAATTAGTACCTTAGCAGGAGGAACTGTACCTGCTGCTGTTGTCAACATGGGAAAATAACCGGTAAAATGATTAGCCGCCAAAATGACTGACTTATATCCAGCTAAAGAGGCCATTGCAGATAACGCATCCATGGATTGTGCAATTGAAGTTCGGGGAAGCATTTCTAGTGCAAATGCCTTTTGTTTTCGTTTTTTAAGTTTCGCAATAAAGTCTTTGTTGTTATGGGGATTTAGCAAACCTAAAACCAAAGTATCAACATGTAATATTTTGAAATCTTTATCCGTCAAATTATCTGAGACGACTAAAATATTTGATTGCTCAATCACTTCATTTCTGGAAACTATCTTGGCACCCCCTAAGAGGAAATCCTCATCGGTGAAATGTGCTAAGGTACCTGCATTTTTCTCAATGAAGAATCTAACTGTGTCCGAAGGCCATTTCTTTAGACTGTCAGGAGTTACACCTAAAGGAGCCTGTTTTGTATTTTTAAGTATGCCGACATTTAACATCAGATATTGAACATTAATTTCATTATTTTTTACAATTTCAACTTCCTTAACTAAGTTAACAACGTACTCTGTTTTCTAGGGCCATACAATCTAAAAATTGCCAGGCGATGGCAAGCTATAAAAACATTTTTATTTAAGGAAGAAAATTAAGCGTAAAAGAGTTTAAGTATAAAAAATTCTGAACGTTTAAAACCGATTTTGTGAAGAAATAATTCCCTACACTATGCCAAGCGATGAAACAAGTAGTTTTTATGATCAAAACAGAGAAATTTACAAAAATCATTAATTAACAAATTCTACCTCTATCTAATTTCCAAAATTTGGTGTATCCAAAAAAAGAATTGAAACAGCATACAAGCTACCATTACAATTTTTTTTGACAAATCATTTTAATCAAAAATAGTAAAATTAAGTCCTAAAAATAGACGTATTCCTTGATTCGAAGTGAATACATAACTAGGATCGAAAGTAAGGCCATTTGGATTATTAATCGAGAGAATTACATTCCCTCCACTATCAAATTGTACGTCTTTATCAAAAGGATCAAAGGCACGAGCAATACTATTTGATGGAGGTGTAAAGTTTAGCAAGTTTTTTACTCCAAAATACAACTCCACGAAATTTCTTATTTTTTTTGTGCATTGCAAATTTTGCACGCTAAACCACTGCGAATATTGATCTCTTGGATCTAGTGGCCCTAGCAAAGGTAATCTCATGGGTCCAAAAACATTTCCTGTGTAATCAATAGTCATCCTTAGCGATTTAATTCGGTAGGTCATAGTCCACACACCACTAAATCGTTCTGTCAGTAATTGTCTAGTCTTTATCTGTTTTTTGATGATCGACGCGTCCATTAAAGTGGCTCCTGCTTGTAGGCTCAATCCGTTTTGTAACATAAAATCTAAATTGAATGATATGCCTTTCGAAACAGAATAACCATTTAAATTTGAATAAATTATCTTATTAGGATTTGCTTCATAGTCTGGAAGAATACGATTAGAAAAATAGTTATAAAAAAAACTTCCATCTAATGTCAGAATTGACTTTTTCAAAATAATATTTTTAACATAGTTGAGATTTGTATTCCAAGAAGTTTCTGGTTTTAATTCATCACTGAATTCCACAGACCTTGCACCTGTCAAGGCCGCGTGGTCTTCAGTGAAAACATTAGCTACCCGAAAACCGTTACCCATACTAATCCGAATGCTCTCATTTTTATCTTTCGAACTCCATTTATAATTAGCCCTCGGAGAAAAAACGTCGCCATGAATGCTGTTGTAGTCATAACGGATACCTAATAATAACTTGTTCCACGTATTTAAATCAATCTCATCTTGTAAAAAGATCCCTGGTAAATGAATGGTTGAAGGACGATTTTTAAGCTCGTCCTCAGTTAATGTTGCAAACGTATTATCATCATAATAGGTATACCTATAAGCTCCGCCTATGAGAACTGAATGCCTATTTCTCACAGAAGTATTCCATGTTAATTGTCCAAATCCAATATATTGGTCGGCTTTGTAAAAAATTACTCCATAGTAGGAATTTTGTACATGACCATTTCCACTAAATTGAAATTTTAAATCGGATGCTACAGGTAATTTATAAGTACCAAAAGTTTCCCACCGATTTGTGTAAATACTTTCCCCATACACCAAATCACTTCCTCTATTAGATGGTTTCCAATTTATCTCTCCACCCCATCGATCTTCAAAAACATAACGAATGGCGAAATTTAAAATGGACTTATCATCGCGAAGAAAATTTATTTTATTAAACAATGAAAGTCTATTTTGTAGTGGTAAATCAGTAAATCCATCACCGTTATTGTCAGTAGGATTTTGATAAACAAAGTGATTAACTCCCAATAAACCTTGTGCTCTTGAGCCAAGATCATAATTCAAACCAATATCACTATTCAATTCTCCCCAAGAACTGCCAAAACTATTTAAAGAAAGGCGCGAAGCATTTATTGATTTTTTTGTTATGATATTGATAATCCCACCCACTGCCTCTGAACCGTAAAGTGTTGATGCAGGTCCTTTTACTATCTCAACCTTTTGGATCAGCGATTGAGGAATTCCAGCAAGACCATAAACCGTCGAAAGTCCGCTAACGATAGGCATACCGTCAATGAGTACAAAGGTATAGGGACCCGCCATACCATTAATTTGAATGTCACCTGTATTACAAACGTTACAATTAACCTGTGGCCGAATTCCATTTACATTTTGAATCGATTCAAAAATTGAAGGAGAAGGATTTTTTTTTAAAAACTGTTTTGTGTAAACCTCCACTGCTACTGGACTTTCAAGCTTACTTACAGGAACCAAAGTTCCAGAAATAACAATTTCTTTAAGACGATCATCAGATTCTTCCAAATTAAAATTGAAATATGTCGGTACTCCTTCTTTAAATGTAAATTCGTGTGTCTGACTTTTAAATCCTACAGCTGAAACCTGTACAATCCTTGTTCCTTCAGGTATTCCATCAAGAAAATATAAACCATTTATATCAGTACTTGTACCTAAAGACAAGCCTTTGATAAATACATTTACGAAAGGTTCTGAAAAATTATTGAAAGTTATCTTACCTTGAAGTGATGTTGTTTGAGCACATATATCTATACTTATTTGTGTTAATGTTAAACCAAAAAATAATTTTATAAATTTCGCTTTCATTGATAGATATTAGTATTACAAAAATATAATAGTTAGTATTACCTAACAAAACAAAGACATGTTATTTTAATACATTTATCAAATGATGTCATTAACAGAAGAAAATTATTTAAAAGCACTTATTTATCTCTCTTCTCTTGCTCCCGGTTTAAAAGAAAAAAAAGAAGTTGGCACCAATGAACTTGCTTCTTATTTAAAACTCAAATCTTCTACAGTTAACGAAATGCTAAAAAGACTAAAAGAAAAACGATTAATAAATCATGAAAAATATAAGAAGATTTCCTTAACCAACTCAGGTGAACGTACTGGTTTAAAAATTGTTCGAAATCATCGTTTATGGGAAACTTTTTTATTTACAAAATTAGACTTTGACTGGATAGAGATTCATGAAGTTGCAGAACAATTAGAGCACATAAAATCTGAAAAGTTAGTAGAAAAAATTGATAAATTATTGGGATATCCTAACTATGATCCTCATGGTGATCCAATTCCTGACAAGCACGGAAATATACCGCAGCGGATAACTAAAAGTTTATTTGCTGTTGAAAGGGGGAAAAAATGTATCGTTATGGCAGTATGTGACACCTCAAGAAGTTTTTTGAACTATCTCGAGGAATTAGGCATTTCAATTAAAACTGAAATAGCTGTTATTGGAAAAATAGATTATGACAACTCTATCAAAATAAAAATAAGGAATGAACTGTATTCGATCTCAAGTAAAGTAGCAGACAATTTGCTCGTTGATGATAACTTCAATTGATATTATCATATAGTTGACCTTTTTTATTTTTTGTTACTTTTTATGGGTCCAGCATTTGAGCTAAATTTATTTAACAATAACTCCAATGATATATTTCGATTTTTATGTCAATAATATTAAGATTACTCTTACTCACATTTAAACACCTTTAATGAGAATTTTTCTATAAAACTTCCCATGTATGATCTGACATCAATCTAACTTTCGCGATATAAGCTTCAAACGGGACTTTTTTGCCCCACTCTTTAGGTCCTACCATAGACAACACATCACCATCTTTTTTACGCTTATACAAATAATATGTTTTGTTAATTACTGGTGAAAATCCAATATCTGCTTGATAAATACGCTCAGATACCTTTACTCGTTCTTTCAATAAATTAGCTTGATTCACTAAAGTCTGCATTTGCTCATAAAGTTGTTTGAACTGCCGATCGGTTTGATCATGCATTGCGGCCATTGCATTCCCTTTAATTCTTCCTTTGTCTTCTGGTTTAATCAAAGCACCCCCAACACTATGGGCGAATTTGATCAGGCCAGGAAGATCAGTAATTTTATCACGCTCTTTTTCAAGATCTATGGAGGTTAGATCTACTTTATTACCTGTTGATTTCGAAGTTTTCATTGTCATGTTTTATATTCTCTTTAGCCCAAGGTGGAGTCGTACGCTGTGCTATGTCAAGTCCTATTAGAATTATTATAAACAAAAATATTCCCGTAAGGATAAAAAATATTCGTTTAGAGCTTTTCATTATCAAAAACTAGTTACAAATTTGAGTTTTAAATTAAATCATATTGTAAGAAAATGGAAATTCAAGGCAAATTGATCGAAAAATATGAAACAATAAAAATTAACGATTCGTTTCGTAAACGCGAGTTTGTTGTTGAATATATAGAAAATCCACAATACCCGGAACTACTAAAATTTGATTTAATACAAGATAAATGTGATCTTTTAGAAGAATTCAATATCAGAGATACTCTGAAAGTAGAATTCAATTTAAAAGGAAGAAAATGGACAGATCCTTCGGGTAATGATAAGTATTTCAATACCTTACAGGCCTGGAGGCTATCCCTAGTAGATTCTGAAATAGTACCTAGAGGCTCAACCCAAACAAATTCTAAGCCTTCTGAAGAAACCACACAAGACAGCTTCACTGAAGACGATGATTTGCCATTTTAAACCTTTTTAAGTTCCCTTGATATCCTTTTTTTATAAAACTAAAATTTCCCTGAAAATAATAGATCAAAAAATCAATATTTAAATTGTAAATACCTAAAACCATTCAAACAAATAAGAATAAATTATTACCAACCAAAATAATATAGCTTTGCAAGCTCGATTCTTAATTAATGTCCCCTAATATCTCATTGGTCCGTTAAATCAATTAAAAAAATCTGAATCAATTCAACACTAATTATTACCTCATAATTATAAACCACAGCATTATTTTGATAGCCAATAATTCGAGATTTGATACATCTAAAAAAATCAGTACTTAGAGATTTCATTAATTAAGTTATTTAATTTTTTTCCCGATTGTGTATCCACAGGTTAAAATTATAAAAACAAAAATTTATCAATTTTTTTTAAATTATTTCATATCAAACAAATATCAATATCAAACACTCAAGTAATAACAATATTCAGTTTTAACCTCGAATCTAGTTCAACATTTCTCTGAAAAACCGTCGTTATTTGAATAAATTAATTTGAGGAAAAAAATTAAGCCTGATTACCTTGAGTGAATAAAATTCCATGTAAGTTGAAATATTACACACAAAATATAATTTATTTCCTAATACGAAATGGATCATATCACCGTAAAATCGGTAAATTAATCGTACATTATTCATATTACAATTTCTGCATCCATTGAAGAATTAAAACTCAGGTCACTTAAAATGTTGATCATTTTCTATGGATTTAATGCCCTATTCAATGGACATTAATACGCAAATATCAGCATTGGATCATATGTTTACAGATAATTATCATAAATGATTAATGCATCTAATTATTTCGATTTTTGAGATAACAATATCATCATCTCAGGGTAAATCTCATGTCTTTGACTGTAGTGCAATACTCATTTTCCAATTTACGTAAACATTCATTATGACATTTTAAATTCAAAAATTAATTAACTAATCAAACAAGTTAAAAATAGGAGTTTTTGAAAAAATTTTGCACATTAAAATCCTTTATCTTTAGACAAAATACCTTCTACTTTACATTCACTTTAAGATCAATTTCATTGGATGTTTTCGCTATATTTGTTAATATACAGCTCCTTTTAAAAAAAAATTCATGGAATTTTCTACAATTGATATTATCGTTTTTGTATCCTATTGCCTTTTAATTGTTGGTATTGGATTATACGTCTCAAGGGATAAAAAAGGGCATCAAAAAAATGCTGAAGACTATTTTTTGGCAGGTAAGACGCTACCCTGGTGGGCCATAGGAGCTTCCTTAATTGCAGCTAATATTTCTGCTGAGCAGTTCATTGGTATGTCAGGATCTGGTTTTGCGCTGGGCCTCGCCATTGCATCCTATGAGTGGATGGCAGCCATCACCCTGCTAATTGTTGGGAAATATTTTTTACCCATATTTATAAAAAAAGGTCTGTATACAATTCCAGAATTTGTTGAAAAAAGATTTAGCACCAATCTAAAAACAATCTTGGCAATATTTTGGATTGCCCTTTACATATTTGTCAACCTTAGTTCAGTATTGTACCTCGGGGCGTTGGCCTTCGAAACGATAATGGATGTTCCCATGATTTATGCTGTTTTTGGCTTGGCCCTATTTGCAGCTATCTATTCGCTGTACGGAGGACTCTCTGCAGTTGCATGGACTGATGTTATTCAAGTAGTCTTCTTGGTTTTAGGTGGATTGATAACTACTTATTTGGCATTAGATATCCTTTCTGATGGAGCAGGTTTTTTGGTAGGCTTCAATTTAGTATTAGAGGGCGCTCCGGAAAAGTTTCATATGATTCTAGATCAATCTAACAGTCAATATAAAAATCTTCCTGGTATTTGGGTCCTCATCGGAGGACTTTGGGTCGCAAATATTTATTATTGGGGATTTAACCAATACATTATTCAACGCACATTG
>PYIJ01051738.1_pt1 | contig 62588 bp, 52 predicted proteins | sample 3578051 | NCBI WGS metagenome assembly PYIJ01 (sample SAMN08408021, study PRJNA431606) | Marine metagenome isolate SA_KN192-05_S13_5m, whole genome shotgun... | biome: marine; feature: oceanic pelagic zone; material: water; isolation source: surface water sample, 0.2-0.8 um fraction ... | reverse complement strand
GAGAGTATAGATCAAGAGGGTAAAAGTACAAAAATATTGGGAAAAGGACGACACGACCCTTGTGTGGTACCACGTGCGGTACCCATTGTAGAGGCGATGTCGGCATTGGTCATAGCAGATTTCTACCTAATCAGCAGAACTAATAAATTAATTCACTAATTATGAATAAGTTACCCATCCATGTTAAAATAGTTATGGGGTTAATTTTAGGGATAGCCTGGGCTTTTATATCAAGCTTAATGGGGTGGAATGAATTTACAATTCGATGGATCGATCCTTTTGGTATGATATTTATTAGATTGTTGAAATTCATTGCTGTTCCATTAGTTTTATTTTCTATTATTGGGGGTGTATCTGGATTACGCGATGTCTCTAAATTGGGACGTTTGGGGTGGAAAACCTTGATGGCCTACATGACGACAACTTTGTTGGCAGTGAGTATCGGTTTGACATTAGTAAATATTGTCAAGCCAGGCACACACATAGATGTGGAACAGCGTATCAAGAATAGACTTTCTTATGAAGTTTGGTTACAAGAAAATGGTATTGGAGTCACCCAAGACGGGCTAAATTTTCTCTCTGACCCAAAATATTCGGCTTACCTTTCGGAGGCGCAACTGTCTGAGCAGGCTATTTCACCAAAGTTAGATCTGGAAAAAAAAATCAAGACCGTAGCGATTCAAAAAGAAAATTCTCCTTTAAAGTTTATTGTAGAGATGGTACCTGATAATATTTTCGCATCATTGTCTGGTAATGGATTGATGCTCCAAGTAATCTTCTTTGCTATTTTCTTTGGAATAACTTTGGTTTTTATACCTAAAGAAGCTTCTGTACCTATCATTAATTTAGTCAATGGGATGAATTTGATTTTTTTAAAAATGGTAGACTTGGTCATGAAGGGAGCACCTTTTTTTGTTTTTTGCCTTTTGGCAGGTGTAGTAGCAAAGATGGCAGATTCACCTCAAGCGGTATTTGATATTTTTGTAGGATTGGGATCTTATTCGCTTACCTTATTTAGCGGATTGTTTTTATTGACCTTTGTAGTTTATCCCTTGATTGTAAAATTATTAGTTTCTAAGATGAGCTTTAAAGATTTTTTTAAGAGTATCAGTCCGGCACAATTTTTAGCGTTTTCGACCAGTTCTAGTGCTGCTACCCTACCCGTAACGATGGAATGCGTTGAAGAAAATGTTGGTGTACCAAAGTCTGTTTCAAGCTTTGTTTTGCCCATTGGGGCCACGGTAAATATGGATGGGACTTCTATGTTTGAGGGGGTAGCGGTCGTCTTTTTAGCACAGCTCCACTTTATTGATCTGACTATAGGACAGCAGCTCACCATTGTATTTACTGCTGCAGCAGCGTCTATTGGATCGGCCGCAGTGCCTAGTGCGGGTTTGATTATGATGATTATGGTATTACAATCTGTTGGATTAAACCCAGCATGGGTAGCTGTTATATTCCCTGTAGATCGTATTTTAGATATGTGCAGAACAGTAGTGAATGTGACAGGAGACATGGTCGTATCTACTTTGATAGCAAAATCCGAAGGAGAGCTAGAAAAATATGCATAGGTCATTTTTATAGAAGGAATTCATCATTTTGTCGATTATTCAACCAAGTAAGTTTATTTTTGTATTATAAAGTGAAAAATATGTCTAAACCTGTTAGAACACCAATAAATATATATACCGAGGCAAATCCGAATCCAAATTCGTTAAAGTTTGTGGTCAACTTCATGCTCATGCCTGAGGGTGTAAGTAGAGATTTTCCAGATTTAAAAAGTGCAAAGGAAGCACCTTTGGCCACTAAGCTTTTTGAGAAATCTTATGTGAAACGTGTTTTTTATATGAGTAATTTCATTACAGTAACTAAAGACGAAGATGTAGATTGGTATGAAATTAAAGGTGAGGTCGTTACAATTATTAAAGCTCATTTAGAGTCTGGATTGCAAATTTTAACGGAAAAAGAGATAAAAAAACATCATCATGGTGAGGCATCGGAAACTGATCTTGAAGCAAAAATCAAAGGAATATTGGATGAGTATATTCGGCCTGCCGTTGAGATGGATGGAGGTGCGATTACTTTCGATTCATTCACTGAAGGTAAGGTTAAAGTACTGCTGCAAGGATCCTGTTCTGGTTGTCCAAGCTCGACATTGACACTTAAATCTGGGATAGAAAATTTACTAAAGCGGATGGTTCCTGAGGTAGAGAGAGTAGAGGCTGTAGGTGTATAGTTAGATAGAGACGGATTGACAGGATTTAAGATTAATCTAGCGAACGAATGCGTTCAATGTCTTTTCTTAATATCATAAGTATTTGTTTTTAATTTTTTGTGCTTTTGTCCGATTCCAAAAAATTTGAGTTAGTGCTGAGCCCTGACATCGCTTTAGATGACCAAAATTTGCGTGCTTTCTTACGGAGCAAAGGTTGGCTTGGTGATGAACAGTATTTTTTAGTAGACCGAAGATCTATTGATGCACGAAAGTTAAAAGTAAAAGTTAATATTAGCTTATCGATTTCAGCAGTTCCCCTCCGACATGAATTCGTTGAATACGAACCGGCAACGGAATCGGTTTTAAATGCACCAAAAGTTATCATCGTAGGGGCAGGTCCAGCTGGTCTTTTCGCAGCTTTAAAGGCTATTTCATTAGGTTATCGACCAATAATCATTGAACGTGGTAAAGATGTGAGAGGACGCCGACGCGACCTTGCGGACGTCAATAAGAAAGGAATTGTAAATCCAGATAGTAATTATTGCTTTGGTGAAGGAGGGGCAGGGACGTATTCTGATGGCAAACTGTATACTCGAGCTAAGAAGCGTGGTAGCGTGCGCCGTATATTTGAGATATTGGTGGCACATGGTGCTCCTGAGGATATTCTATTTGAGGCATACCCACATATTGGAACAAATAAACTCCCAAAAATTGTATCGGCAATCCGTGAAACCATCGAAGAACTTGGAGGAACGATACACTTTAATGCTCGAGTAAATAAATTCATCATCGAAAATGGATCAATGCGGGGAGTAGTTACGAAAGAGGATCGAGTACATCAAGGAATTGGAGTAATCTTGGCCACTGGTCATTCGGCAAGAGATATTTTTAATTTATGTTTGGTACAGGGAATTAAGATCGAGTCTAAACCTTTCGCTCTGGGTTTAAGGGTGGAGCATCCACAGGAACAAATTGATCAGATTCAATATCATACCAATGAACGAGGTTTACTACCAGCAGCGAGTTACGCTATGGCATATCAGTCAAAATTGGCGGGGAAAGAAAGAGGGGTATTTTCATTCTGTATGTGTCCAGGTGGATTTATAGTTCCAGCTTCAACATCACCAGATGAGATTGTTGTAAATGGGATGAGTCCATCAAGGAGAGACAGTAAATTTGCTAATTCAGGTATTGTTGTGGCTATTGAAGAGCAAGACATAAAAGATTTTCAATTCATGGGACCTTTGGCAGGTATGGAATTTCAAGCCAGCCTTGAAAAACGGGCATGGCAATCAGTAAGTAAGGGGCAAATGGCTCCTGCCCAAAGGTTAGAGGATTTCATAAACGGAGTTCATTCTTCCTCCTTAAATGCATCTTCATATCAACCAGGCTTGGAATCTATAGAAATGAGAACAATTTTGCCTAAATGCATTAGTGAGCGCTTGAAACAGGGATTTCGTTTCTTTGACCATAAAATGCAAGGATATATAACCAACGAAGCACAAATTATTGGGATTGAAAGTAGAACCTCTTCTCCGGTGCGCATACCTCGAGATAAAATAACATGTGAACACCAAGAGATCAAAAGGTTATTTCCATGTGGTGAAGGTGCGGGTTATGCAGGAGGTATTGTGTCTGCAGCCATGGATGGTGAACGATGTATGGATCATTTGGCCAAGCTCTATCTAAAATAAACTTATGTTTTCAGATTTCGGTATCGCCAATCCCGACTAGATATGTCTCGTTATGGAAATTAAAGTGTTTAAAAGGTCTACCAATTCAGTGATATCTTATTTAAATGAAAAAAGGTAAAGATTTATCGTTCTGAAGTACTCTCTTATTTTCCTGGTTCAATGGTATTTTTACAAGGTTTAAGTAAGTAACATCTCGTTTGAAGCCATTTTGGAAAGTGGTAAGTGTTTTCTAAGAAAGTCCCTATGAAATAAATTTGAAAATTATTCTTGGCTAGATTAAAATCGGGAATGTCGACCGTAAAATCTAACCGTTATAATTTTACTATGCTTGGTTTACACATTTTATTATGGTAATATTCTAAAAATAAAACTTAATTTTTTACATTTTTGGTAATTAGTAATATCGAGTCAAATTATTCTAATTTCACCTAATGATCGATATTCCCAGTCGCAGTCACTTGTAAATGGCAAGTTACTCCCAATTAATTCGTTTGCTAGTTCGACCTATTCCTGGATTGAAAGTATTAGTTGGGTCAAGACTTCTGTAAAATTTTTTGAGATTATCTTTAGCCTCATATTCGTGTCCCACATTATGCTCTGAGGGGTATTCAGCTCCTCTGTTATCATAAATTTTAAAAAGCTTTTCTTTAAGTTTATTTCGATCAACACCTTTTTTTATTATATAATTTTGATGTAGAACATGACAGAATAAATGTCCATAGTATAGCTTCATTTCAAACATATCGTCAATTTCTTTAGGTAATTTTTCAAACCAATTTTTTTCATTTCTAGGAAATGCAATATCTAATGACATTCCTCCTCCAATTTTATCTTCATTCAATGCTGCATACCTTCCAAATGCACTTGCAGCAGTAAACCTGTGTAAAATTGCCTTTTCGCCTTCTTTTTCGGTACATTCAAAAAATCCACCAGTATTATTTTTAAAAAATTTTTCAAAATATTTTTTGGCTTCCTCAATTCCATCATCTGACATTTCAATAATCCAATGATGTTCATATAAGCCTCTGTATTTTTCAATTCTTTTTGGTAAATGATTCGGCCAAAAATTACTTAAAAATTGCATCGCTCTATCTGATAATTTAGTTGGTAGAAACGATATTTTTTTAGAAATTAAGTCTACTTTTCTTTTAAGCTCGAAAAGTGTTGGGAGGAATTTAGTTCCAAGTTTTTCTATGACAATAAATGTATCTTTACTGTATTTTTTAGCAGCATCATAGCAATCTCTATGTAAATAATCTCCAGAAGTAGGAAGTGTTTTAAAATTTGATAAAATGTCTCTTCTTATTTTAGTAAATATTTTAGGGTCATTTGTTCCAACATAAAAGACCTGGTTTTTCTTTGGAATGTCATATGTATCCAACCGAACTGCAAAAACTGCAATTTTTCCAGCACTTCCCGATGCATTGTATAAAAGTCTATTATCAGCATTAAATCTCGAGGGTATTTTTGATTCAACATCCCTAATAATTTCAATATACTTATCATCGGATGCAAGCTTCGTGCTTTTAATTATGTCCGAATTTGTGTAATTTTTATTTTGAAGATTAATTAAAATTTCCTCCGGACTTTTTCCAAGATTAATATCCAATTCATTTACTAATTCAAGTTTTCCATCTTTATTCACTTTTGCATAAAGAGCAAGTTCAGTATATGCTGGACCTCTTTTGACTAAAGATCCACCAGAATTATTACAAACCCCGCCAACAATTGAAGCCCCAATAGAAGTCGATCCTATGACAGAATGAGGCTCTTTTCCTATCGGTTTTAGTTTTTTTTCAAGGTCATATAATGTACTTCCAGCTAATCCTATAATCTGATTCCCATCACCTATTAAGTGAATATGGTCAATTCTCATTGTATTAATGATTATAATTGGTCTATCATAACCACTGCCATATGGTGTTGATCCCCCCGTTAGTCCTGTATTTGCTGCTTGCATGATAATAATCATTTCTTCCTTTACACAAATTTTAAGGACATCCCATAACTCAATTAATACTCCAGGTTTAATAACAGCTAATGCATTTCCTTCACCATATCTCCACCCTTTAGAGAAAGGCTCTTTATTTAAAGCGTCTGTAAAGACATATTTTCTTCCTACTACTTTCTTAAGTTCATGAATTATTTTGCTATTATCTTTCATAAGTATATTTTTCTTAAGTTATTACTTTTGACCAATATTTCTAAATTTACATACATATGAAAAAATTGATTCTAATATAATCTTGACGTTCAAATAATTCAAATTTTAAATTATCTGAATATTCTAAAAGAACAATTGACCAATCTAATGCTGAAATTTTTCCACCCGCAATAAATTTTTTTTCCTTAAATTTTTTAGGATCAACAATACTATGCTGTATCCCTTGCCTTCAAATTTATTTAAATCAATATTATGTTTCCTAATTGTGTTTCCTAGATAAAAAATTTCCAAGTCTCCCGGCTCTAAAGCACTATATATGAAGAAATCAAAAATTTGAGCATAAACCTTTGAAAGTATGCCCGAGCCTAAATGGTTTGATCTGCTTTTAATTAGTAGACAAATAACTTGCCATAATTTTTGAATTTAGCTTACGACTCTATTCATTCCCCTTGTGAAACAATCTATAGCCCAGAAAAGTTTCTCTTAAAACTGAAGTTATAAAATTTGTCAAAGAACTCTTAGAGATTTTATAGGAGGAACGAATCACTTCTAATAAATAAATAAAAAATCCTTTTTTTCTGAGTTTGATAAGGACTGGAATGTTGTTGATGAACTTTTAAAACTCAGCATTTTTTAAAAACAAAAAGAAAAATATTCAAAGCCTTTATGATAATTTTGAGTATGCTGCAGAAAATTTCGATGAGGTCTCAACTCTATTGAAATTTAAATTTAAGCATATTCCAAATTCGCAGCACTCTCAATGCGAATGGTATATTTTTTAATAGAGGATGACTTTTTCACTTATTTAGAATTATAGAATGGTTTGAAACCTTAGGTGTATTTAGGTCATCTTTTGAAAATGAATTATCATTCTAACTTTAAAATATTACTTCTAACATGGGTGAAATCATAAATTCTAAAATGAAATAGACTCAAACATTATATCTAATCTCGATGACCTGTCCTATCAATTGGATACCCTTAATGATAAAATGTGTTCCTTCCGTTGCGGGTTTTTAAATCGTTTATCCCCAGACAGGGTATAAGTTTTATCCTTTTGGTAGAGATAATAAAAATAAACCGAGATTGTAAAAATTGGTCTTGGGGTGATGTGTGGTTGAAATTTACCGGTTTAGTTCCCGTCATCTCGGCCCACACTTAAATATTTATCATATTTTAAATTTTTATTAATACTCTCAACAAGGTGCAAAAGCACTTCTTGAGTATCTATGATATCAGGAGCATAAAATTGGATTTGATCAGGCAATATTTTTTTTATTATTCCATTGGTTATATCCATCATTTGGATTTTCAAATTGAATATTACAGGTCATTACGGATAAGTTTTCTTGGACGAAAATTTGGAGGCTTATACTTTGAAAAAACAGCCATAAAAAAGGTTTGATTGAGAGATTATTTATCATCTTTAAAAAAATTGCTTTAAACTATCTCCTTGTAATAAAAGTGTAATGGAGAGAAGGCAAAATAATTTTACGGAAGTAAAAGTTTCAATTTTTTAAAACCATTCTATTAGATCGACATGTTATTAATGCAGGATAAGGTGGAAAATTTATATTTTTGAAGTGTAATTAGTTGGTTGTTTTTAAATTAATCAATAATTATATTTTAATAAATATTGAGATTTGGAAAATCTAAGAAGAAAGTGAAAGAGTGCCATGATCAAAAGTTTATTTTATCAAATAATTAAATATTATTGCCGCTTTCTTATTCGTTTTTTTTTCGGGAAAGTAGAAATTATTGGGAGAGAAAATATTCCAAAGAATTTACCAGTGATCTATTCATCTAATCATCAAAATGCATTTATGGATGCTTTGATTATTGGTGGATTGTCTCCAAAAATTACTTACTCCGTTACCCGATCAGATGTGTTTAAAAAACAATTTCAATGGTTTTTGGATGCTCTTAAAATGATTCCTATTTATAGGATGCGTGATGGATTTAGTGAATTAGCGAAAAATGAAGAAACTTTTAGGAAAATAAATAGCTCTCTCTTTCGAGGACATGCATTAACCATATTTTCTGAGGGGAATCATGGGAATGACTTTTTTTTACGCAATTTATCCAAAGGGAGCTCTAGAATGGCCCTTGAAGCACAAAAACAAATGGATCATTCAGATCTTCAAATTATACCGGTTGGGCTGAATTATTTTCATCATCAAAGGCCTTTACATAAAATTTCGATCGTTTTTGGTCAACCTATATCTGTAAAGGATTTTTTACCAATTTATATTAAGCAAAAAGCCAAGGGGATCAATCAAATGAGGAAAATCATTGATCAAGGAATGCGTAACTGCCTTTTAATTCCTGTAGATGGCCCCAATTATCAGGTACAACGAAATTTTATTAATCGAAATAACGAATCTCAATCATTTGAACGATTAAAACGAGGTATAGTATCAGGAGAGGGGTTGAAACCTTTGTGTAAGCCCAATAAATTTTTGTATAGGTTTGGTAAATATTTAGGTATTTTTAATTTTGGGCCCTTATTGTTATTGCAATATATTTTATTTGGAATTAAAGATATTGTTTTTTATGGCTCATTGAAATGGGCCTTGGCTATGTTCGCATTTCCACTTTGGTTTTTACTGGTACTTGGAGTTAGTTCTTTCTTAATAAATATTCAATGGGGATTTATTATAGTTTTAATGTCTATTTTCATGCTTTATCTGAGGCAATATTTGATTAAAAGGTCTAATATTCCCCACTAAGGCTAACGGCTGTCATATATGAGTACACCTTTTTTATTCCATTCTCTTAAAATTAAAGGGGGTGCACTTTTTTGAAATGGTTCTTTTGGATATTTTATTTCCCGTTTTGATCTTTTGTTTTCATAATATTCCCGCCATAATCCTATTTTTTCATTGAACATATATTCACCCGTAGCAGCGACATTACCGTTGGGATGGAAGGCAAAATAAGTGCCTTGCCGGTCTCCAAAATGTATTGGAATTACTTCTCTTAGATGTTCACGTTTGAGATCATAGAATCTTAATAATGATTGTTGTGTCCATCCTTTCCAATAGATTTCTTTGTCTTGAAGGATATCATTTCGATCAAATCGTACCCATCGCATGTGTTTTTTCCCTTTATAATAAAATCCCTCTTCTATAATATTGTCATTTAGTTTTCTAATATATTTTCCATGAAGTAATCCTATTTTTTGATTATCTTTTATTTTTTTAGAATTAACGATGCGTTTTTTTTTTCGATCGAAATAAAAAAAATCCTGATCGAATAAACTAGGGTTTTCAAAATCTTTTTCTTTTAAAAAATAAAATAATTCAGAAGTGGTATTCCTTCCTCTAGTGTTTTTAACAAATCCTTTCTTTCCTTTGATGCCGTAGTAAATTTTAGGATTTACTTTTTTTTTCTTTTTAGTGTTTTGGATAAGATCAGGGTCCTCCTCTACTTTGAGATCTTTTAGCGCGATTGTCAACGGAGTTTCATAATCTATTTTAAACAGGTCAAGAATAGCTGTTTCCTGCCCCATTAAGGGTGTTATGGTAAGACAACAAAAGGGGATCAGCAGTGACTTCATATTTTTTCACTTAACGATGAGTAACCTGTAAGAGCCTCAGTGAGGGATAAGAGACAATGCTCTTTTAGACAACATGAGACTATACTAAGAGGGTATGGCTTACCATACCCTCTTAGTAAATATTAATCCGTGACGAGATCTACGCTTCGTTTGATGAAGGCCGTTAGAGACTTACCTTTTAGCATACCTTGTGCGAGGAGTGCGAGATCATATGATTGTTTGGCTAAATCAATCTTTTTGTCTTTCTTCTTTGCAGCAAGAATTTTTTGAATAATTGTGTGATTTGCATTTACGGCAATGGCGAGGTTAACAGGTAAATCACCAAACATCATTGGACCGCCACCACCAGCTGCTTGCATATCCTTCATTCTTCGCATGAACTCAGGAAGACTTATAGTAACTGGCAGATCGTCTGTAGCCATGGTCTCTACTGTTACAGTGTTATTTTTATCATTTATAGCTTTTTCAAAAACTTCTTTAATGGCCTTTTCTTCTTTTTCGCTAAGAACTGACGTCTTTGTTTCTCCTTTGTCGATGAGTTTATCGATGACATCAGCATCAACACGTTTGAAAGTAACTTCAAATTTTTGTTCGCAGTGATTAATGAAATGACTGTCAAGAACTTCATTTAAAATTAAAACATCATAGCCTCTTTTTTGGGCGGCATCTATGTAGCTATGCTGTTGGTCCTCATTGGAGGCATACAAAATCACTTTTTGTTTGTCTTTATTGACCTGATTAGCATCAATGGTCGTTTTATATTCTTCAAAAGTGAAAAGTTTAGAAGCTGTATTTTTTAAGAGTACAAAATCCTTAGCTTTATCATGAAATTTTTCTTCTGAAATCATTCCATATTTTACAAAAATACCGATGTCATCCCATTTTGATTCATAACTGGTTCGATCTTCTTTGAAAAGGTCATTTAGCTTGTCAGCTACTTTTTTGGTTATGTAGCCATTAATCTTTTTGACATTGCTATCTGCTTGCAAATAGCTTCTGGAAACATTTAAAGGGATATCAGGGGAATCAATTATACCATGCAGCAGCTGAAGAAATTCAGGTACAACATTTTTAACTTCATCGGTAATAAATACCTGCCTTGAGTATAGTTGGATCTTATTTCGTTGAATTTCAAAATCTTTTTTGAGTTTGGGGAAATACAAAATGCCCGTGAGATTGAAGGGGTAATCAACGTTGAGATGAATCCAAAATAATGGATCCTCGCTCATTGGATACAACTCCTTGTAAAATTTTAGGTAGTCGGCATCCTCTAGATCATTTGGACTTTTAGTCCAAATAGGTGCTGTATCGTTAATGATATTGTCTTTCTTAACTGTCTTATATTTAGGTTTATCATCTTTGTCTTTACCATCTGGTACGCTCTCCTCTTTCGTACCGAATTTGATTGGAATTGGTAAAAATTTGCCATATTTATCTAAGACGGCCTGTATTCGTGCATCTTCGAGAAACTCCTCAGAATCCTCAGCAATGTGCAGGGTAACCACTGTACCCCTAATTTTCTTCTTTGAGGCTTTGATTTCAAATTCTGTTTCTCCATCACATATCCATTTGGCTGCGGCGGCATTTTCTTTGTAGGAAAGTGTTTCTATTTCTACTTGTTTTGAAACCATAAAAGCAGAGTAGAATCCAAGCCCGAAATGACCTATTATTTGCTGATCCTCACCTTTATCCTTGTATTTTTCCACAAATTCGGTAGCTCCGGAGAAGGCTATTTGATTAATGTACTTTTTGATTTCTTCGGCAGTCATCCCGATGCCATTATCCTTGATCGAGATGGTTTTCTTCTTTTTATTTACCTCAACTTCTACTCTTAATTGGCCTACTTCCTTTTTGTACTCACCCAGCGTTGCTAAACGCTTAATTTTTTGCGAAGCATCAACGGCATTTGAAACTAACTCTCTCAAGAATATTTCATGGTCGGAATATAAAAACTTTTTAATTATTGGAAAGATGTTCTCTGTATGTATGGAGATGTTGCCTTTTTCTTTCATGTTCGTAATCTAGATTTATTTACATGCAAAAACTATCAAATATTATTCCATTATCATGAATGGCAAGTTAATGTGTCAAGTTGGCAGTATTTATGTCAGGAAAGTCAATAGTTATTTTTTAATTTTATCGAATACGATCCATGCTTTTGATTAATTTATCATCTTTCCGTATAAATCGGTTAGCAGTAAAATTGCAAAGGAGCGAAGCCAGGGGCATATAAAAACCGAGGAGATAATTTCCTTGCCGAGTAGGCGCAAGAAGAGTCTCTGCTTTGAACACAAAATACATTATTAATCCAAGGGTCATTCCTATTAATAAACTGTTCAATGATCCCAATTGGATCTGTCGTAAGCGATTTTTATATTGAAAAATGGAATAAAGAGAAATTGCTGCAGATAGGCTACCCAATAACGCGATATAGAATGTATCTTTAAGGATACTTTGTTTAGATCCAGTTGTGGGATTTATGACATCATAGGCTAAGTGAAAAGCATCAAGTGTAGCATCTTCTGGAGGAATAATACTTACTTTTTGCCATAGTGGAAAGAATAACATGAGTCCCATGGCCATGGCAGATATTAGTAGTAGAATAGATTGAATGCGTTGAATCATATTAGTTTTATTTTAGCAAAAGAATACATCCAATTATACAAAGACAAATAGATTCACTTTATTTTGCAGTATGCGCTTTTTTTTAGAGATTAGCTATAATGGGTCAAAGTACCATGGTTGGCAATACCAACCTAATGTGATTTCAATTCAAGAGATCATTGAAAAAGCCCTAGGAAATTTACTAGGCACAAAGACTCCAATCGTGGGGAGTGGGCGAACTGATGCAGGGGTACATGCTTCCTGTCAGATAGCTCATTTTGATGCTCAACAAATTGACAATGAGGAGCTAAAATTTAGATTAAATTCTTATTTACCCCAAGAAATAGCAATTAATAATATTTACTCAGTCAACCGAGAGGCCCATGCTCGGTTTCATGCGATTTCTAGGAGCTATGTTTACCATATGCATTTGCATAAGAATCCTTTTAAAGTTGGTACATCTCATTTTTTAAGGACACCGGTATCCTTAAGTAGTGTCAAAGAGGCTTGTGATGCTCTGTTAAATTGTATAGATTTCAAGGCGATGAGTAAAGTTAATACCGATGTTAGCCATTTTAACTGCCAAATACTCAAAGCTGAGTGGAATGAAGTTGATGGAGGCTATGTATTTTTGATACAATCCAATCGTTTCTTAAGGGGGATGGTGCGAGCATTGGTTGGAACCTTGCTTGAGGTGGGTATAGGAAAAATGTCCGTTGGTCGTTTCATTGAAGTATTAGCAGAAAAGGAGAGAGCCCATGCAGGCTTTTCCGTTCCTGCATCGGGTTTATTTTTATCAAAAGTAGAATATCCAAAGGATATTTATTTAAATTAAAATTGGTGAATCAAGAGCTCATTCAAGCAAAAAAAATATTAGATTTTAAAGTTCTTAAAAAGCTTTTTTCCTTTGCGAGACCCTACATGTATCAGTTCTGGATATTGGTTTTTTTGACTATTTCTCTCGCTGCTATTGTACCTTTGAGACCGTACATTATTGGGATTATAATTGACAATCAAATTGCATCAGTGGATTATGAGGGATTGATTCATATGATAGTACTACTTCTGAGCTTACTGCTGCTTCAATCTATTGTCCAATATTCACATACTTTTCTTTCAGGCGTATTGGGGCAATTTGTGATCAAGGATATTCGAATTAAACTTTTTAGACATGTTCAGTCTTTGCATTTGAAGTTTTTCGATCAAACCCCTATTGGGAGATTGGTGACAAGAAATGTTTCAGATATTGAAACTTTGGCAGAGGTTTTTAGTCAAGGTGTAGCAGCTATTATTGGAGATTTGTTACAGCTATTGGTCATATTTGGCTTCATGCTTTTAATTGATTGGGAATTGGCCTTGATCAGTCTTTCAACATTACCCATTTTAATATTAGCAACATACATATTTAAAGAACGTGTTAAAGTCTCTTTTAACAATGTGCGATCTGCAGTCAGTAATCTCAATACATTTGTTCAGGAGCATATTACAGGCATGAGTATTGTACAAATATTTAACAGCGAAACAATTGAGATCAAGAAATTTAGAAAAATAAATAAAGAGCATCGAAAGGCTAATATCAAATCAGTAATGTATTATTCAATTTATTTCCCTGTCGCAGAAATTGTCCAGGCCTCTGGTATTGGATTAGTAGTTTGGTTCGGAGCAGGTGGTGTAATTCAAGAACGGATTGAGGTAGGCGTTTTGATTGCTTTTATCATGTATATTCAAATGTTTTTTAGGCCAATCAGGATGATTGCTGATCGATTTAATACTTTACAAATGGGGATTGTCTGTGCCAAGAGAATTATGGATTTGCTTGATAATAAAGAAATGGCGCCCAATGTGGGTAGCTTAATGCCAGAGCCGCTAACGGGCATGGTGAAATTTGAGGAAGTTTGGTTTGCTTATAATAAGGAAGAATGGGTTCTTAAAAATATTTCATTTGAGGTTAAACCGGGCAAGACTTTGGCATTGGTGGGTGCTACTGGCGCAGGTAAGAGCTCCATAGTAAATTTACTCAATAGGTTTTATGAAATTAATAGAGGCCACATTTATTTAGATGATAGAGAAATTGAAGATTATGATCTTTCTTTTTTAAGGAGGAATATTGCTCTGGTTTTACAAGATGTATTTTTATTTTCAGATTCTATTTTTAACAATATTACCCTTAGAAATCCAAATATCTCTCGAGAGCAAGTCTATCAAGCCGCTAATTTGGTGGGTGCCAGTGAATTTATTGATCGCTTACCTGGAGGTTATGATTATGATGTAATGGAGCGTGGCGCTACATTGTCGGTTGGTCAACGTCAGTTGATTTCTTTTGTGAGAGCCTTAGTATACGATCCTCAAATTATCATTTTAGATGAGGCTACTTCTTCGGTTGATTCACATACTGAATTCTTAATTCAAAAAGCTATAAATATCTTGATGAAAGGAAGGACTGCAATTGTTGTTGCTCATCGACTATCTACCATTCAAAATGCAGATAATATCATAGTGCTTGATAGAGGAGAAGTCAAAGAGCAGGGGACACATGAAGATTTATTAAGTATTGGTGGATATTATTCTAAACTACATGAGATGCAATTTAAAGAGTTCTTCTTATGAATTGGGCCTTAAAAAGTGCAATGCATTAATTATTTTTTTTCGATATTAATTCTTACTTTTTGTTTTTATTGTCTGTCATCATTTAACAAGGAGATACGATAATATGCAAGTTTTATTTAGGTGCAGATCACCGTTTGGTTGGAGGTCGAGCTTTTTCGTGACATCAAACTTCAGTAATCATCGAGAAATATTATACAGAAACTTGTGTAATGGTTTTGAGGACTATTTTGAGGGGAATTTTGACCGAGGTTAGCTTTGAGAATCCTAAATTGTCTGACTGTGAGGGGAGCGTTTTACAGGGGTTATTTTGACAGAGGAGAGATAGTGTAAAGGTGCCTATGGAATATAGAAAATATGAATTTCGTGGATTTGATTGTGATCATAGTGTGGTAACTTATTTTGGCTTGCATTCTATGTTAATCCCTCATTCTTTGCACATAGAATAAAAAATGAAACAATAGGCTGACAACCTAAAATTTGAATTAAGTAATTTTAGATTGAAATTAATTATTATTGCTACTCAGTGATAATTGAGGCATGGTAAAAAACAGCATTAATTTTTTTTATCCTGGTCTAACTGCTTGTCATAAATTGCTTTGTAGGTTCCACCCTTTTCTAATAGACTTTCGTGTGAACCTTGCTCAACAATGAGTCCATCTTGGAGAACGATGATTTTACTCGCAAGCTTTGCCGAGGATACCCTGTGAGAGATAATTAAAGAAGTCCGTTCTTTCATAATTTTTGTCATGGCTTCAAGAATAGTATTTTCAGTCTTAGTATCTACAGCGGACAGCGCATCATCTAAAATTAGTATTTTGGGTTCTCTCGCGATTGCTCGAGCAATAGATACACGTTGCTTTTGACCTCCTGATAAAGTGATACCTCTTTCACCAACTTGTGTATCAAATCCGTTGGGCAAATCACCTATATTATTTAGTAAATCTGCATCCATAGCTGCTTGAATAATTTTTTCTTCATTCATTTCGGGATTGCCAAAAGCGATATTATTACGAATGCTGTCTGAGAACAAAAATACGTCTTGCGGGACAAAACCGATTTGTGACCTTAAGCATGAAAGGTCATATTTTTGAATGGACTTCTCATCTATCTTTAAAGATCCGGAAGATATGTCATACATACGACAAATCAAGTTGGCGAGCGTGCTTTTCCCAGCACCTGTATTACCGATTATAGCTATAGATTCACCTTGATTAACTTTAAATGAAATATTTTTTAAGGCGTGAATGCCTGAATCCGGATAGGTAAAATTAACATTTTTAAACTCAATGGTACCTATTAATTTTTCTATTAAATTATCAGTTGAAATTATATCTGTTTTTGTTTCTAGAAATTCATTAATTCTTTTTTGAGAGGCAGCTGCTTGTTGGATGATACTGGTAATCCAACCCAATGCTGCTACGGGCCAAGTCAATAAGTTTACATAAATTATAAATTCAGCAATTATACCTGTACTTATATTTCCATTAAATACCTCAATGCCTCCAATGTAAACAGTAAGTATTACACTAAGTCCTATAAGCGACATAATGAGTGGAAAGAAAACGGCTTGGACAAAAGTAAGTTTTAAAGCTTTGTTTTTGTAATCTGTACTTTCCTTTTCAAATTGATTGTTGACGTCCTCTTCTCGATCGAATGCTTTTATTACTCTTATCCCTGAAAAGGCCTCTTGAACGAAGGTTGATAAATTAGATAAGCTCTCTTGAATTTTTTCTGAATGTTTGTGGATGATATTATTTACAAGATAAATACTGATGGAGAGTATGGGAAGGGGAATTAGGGAATAAATGGTCAGTTTAAAATTTATGGAGAACATGAAAGGAATAACCATGAAGAATAGTGTAAATAAGGTAATCCCATACATTATGGCGGGTCCAAAATACATGCGTACTTTGCTGACGTCTTCGGATATCCGATTCATTAAATCTCCAGTATTATTTTTTCTGTAAAAACTTAAAGGCAAACTTTGATAATGCTCAAAAATCTCATTTTTCAAGTCATATTCAATGAGGCGAGACATCACAATGATGGTTTGCCTCATGAAAAACATAAATACACCTCTCAGAAGTGCTGTTATTAATATTAAAATCCCAAGGACACAAATGGATTTTGCAAATAATGCATAAGTATCGTTTTGAAGATTAAACCCATCAAAGAGTTCGAAAAGTGTATAATTACTTCTTAGAAGGTCAAAAGAATACCTGACTAAAACCGCAGGCATGATGGAAAAATAATTGGCGATGATTATAAACAAAGTACCTAATATAAGTTGATACTTATATTTAAATAAATATTTGTTCAAGTAAGCTAAATCATTCACAAGGATAAAAGGGTTGAATTTCTGGGTGGTAATTTGGTATAAACGAGGTAATTTTGATTTTGTATTAATTTAATTTATAAAACAAAGTTAGATTAGAATTTCTTTAAAATGGGAAGAGACTCCATTCAGATAAAAAATACAACAATTTTAGATAAAATGTGGGACATGTCACATGAACAACTGGTTTTTTGCAGTGATCATGTGCTTGGATTGAAAGCAATCATTTCTATTCATAATACTGTGCTTGGCCCTGCCATGGGTGGAACGCGTATGTGGGATTATGCATCTGAGACGGCTGCCATTGAGGATGCTTTAAGATTATCGCGAGGAATGACTTACAAAAATTCGATTGCTGGCTTAAATATTGGTGGGGGTAAAGCGGTAATTATGGGAGATGCGAAAAAAATTAAAGGTGAAAAACTTATGCGCCGATTTGGGAAGTTTATCAATGGATTAGGAGGGCAATATTGGACTGCTGAAGATGTGAATATGACCATCCAGGATATGGAATACATCCGAATGGAGACACCTTTTGTGGCAGGCCTTTCCGAAAAAAATGGAGGATCTGGGGACCCTAGTCCAGTAACAGCATATGGTGTTTATTGTGCGATGAAGGCTTGTGTCAAAACGGTTTACGGATCAGATACACTGGCAGAGAAGAAAATATTGGTTCAGGGGTTAGGAAATGTAGGCTCCTATTTGATTGAATTACTGATCAAGGATAAAGCACGTGTTCTGGTCGCAGATATCTTTGATGATAAGATTAAAGCGATAACAGAACGATTTAAGGTTACTGTAGTAGCAGTAGATGATGTTTATAGTGCAGAGGTAGATATTTATGCACCTTGTGCTTTAGGAGCTACTATAAATAGCCAGACTATACCTATGATGAACTGCAAAATTATCACTGGAGGTGCTAATAATCAACTGGATGATGAGGACTTACATTCAAAAATGCTCAATGATAAGGGTATTCTTTATGGTCCAGATTTCCTTGTTAACTCTGGGGGAATAATCAATGTTTATTTTGAACAACAAGGGAATTACAATAAAGCTAAAGTTTTAGAAAAGACCGAAGATATTTATAAAATGACCAGTGATGTGATTAAGCTTGCATTTTTAAATCAAATTACTACGCATCAAGCTGCTTTAAATATAGCAAAGAAGCGTATCGAAGATTTTAGTAGGGTAAAATCAACTACTTTTAAATGAATTAAAGTTCTTTAAAATGTTAAATAGGAGGGTTTTGAGAGTGAAGGCTATGCAGTCTTTGTATAGCTATTTTTTAGTTAAGTCATCATTACGAGACATGATCGAAGAGGAGTTGATTGCTAAATTTGCTTTAGACCCGTCATTGCATGATTTTTCAGATCGTAAGCTTTTTGAAACTAAGCAAAATTTAATTAAAATCTTCTTTAGAAATAAGTTTACCAATGAACCGATTCAGGCTTTGGAAGCATTAGGTAAAGAGGAACTTCGAGAAGTTGAAAATAGCTACCTAGATTATGAAAAACTGATGAATGCTGAGGTAAAAAGTATTAAAAGTACCATGATGTCTGAGCGTTTGAGGCTTCAAAAGGCATATCTAAAAATACTGTTATTACCTGTTTCGCTCGCTTTTTCGAATAAGCAGGACTTAGGAAGAATAAAAAGTAGCTCTGTCGAGTCATCTTCGAGTGGAAATTTATCAAAGAATAGATTCATTTTAAAGCTAAAGGAAGATTCCATATTGTGTGAATTAGCTAAAAAAAGAGAGGTTGACTGGGAATCGGAAAGTTCGTCTGTAACACAGTGGTATAAAGATGTTTTGAGTGTCGATCAATACATAATTAATTATCAGGTACTTAAAGTTCCTAGTCAAGAACAACAATTTGAATGTGTTCAATATCTCTTTAAAAAAATTATTTTTAAAAGTGAAATCATTGGGGCCTATTTTGATAAGCATGATTTGAGATGGAATGAAAATAAACCTATCATTAGAAGCATGGTTCTCAAAACATTAAAGAACTTTCATATTGAAAATCCATTGGAACTACAGCCATTGAGTTACAACGAAGATGATGATTTTAAATATGTTGATCTTTTATTTTCTGAAACTATGAATCGCGACTATGAGTTGGAAAAGATCATTTCTAAAAGAGTGAAAAATTGGGATACTTCTAGAATGGCGATGACTGACTTGGTAATTTTAAAAATGGCCTTAGCGGAAATGATGACCTTTCCAAGTATACCAATAAAGGTGACAATTAATGAGTACATCGAGATTTCCAAAAATTACAGTACGCCGAGAAGTAAACAATTTGTGAATGGAATTTTGGATGTTTTGGCAAACGAGTTATCTTCGGAAGGTATTATTAAAAAAAGCGGTAGAGGTTTACTAGACAATAAATAGAAATATTATGAGTAAAAATTCAGAAAATTCATTCTTTGCCTTTCTATTCGGCATTTTTGCTGGAGGAATTTTGGGACTTTTATTTGCTCCAGAGAAGGGATCGCAGACACGTGATAGATTATCTTTCCTATTGGATAAATATAAAAAAAGAGTAGAGGAGTTAATGGTAGAGTTAGTAGACGGTAAAGAAGTGGGAGATAATGAGGCAAAATCAGAAGGGGAAAAAATCATAGATAACACTAAGCAAAAAGCCGAAGAATTGCTCGACGATGTAAATGGTTTGATTGATCAGATAAAAAAATCAGATTGAATAAATTATAAAAGCATTACTTTCAGTTACTATTTTTATAAATTTGACTTAAATTAAATAAAAATGAAATATACAATTAAAATAACATTTATATTGAGCCTGGCAATGATAGTCTTCAGTTGCTCTAACAAAGAATTGGAATCACGCATAGCAAAATTGGAAGGAAAAATTGCCCAATTAGAGACTAAAAATGGAGTAAGAACAACTCCAGTGGCACCCACTTCTTCACAACAGTTGAATGTTAAACCAGAGGGTCCTCTTCCAGCATTCAAATTTTCAGAAGAAAGTTTTGACTTTGGTACTATAACAGAGGGAGATGTAGTTGATCATGTTTTTTCATTCGTGAATGAAGGTGAAGCTCCCTTAATTATCAGTAGTGCCACTGCTTCTTGTGGTTGTACAGTACCAGTGTGGCCTAAAGCTCCAATTGCTCCTGGAGAGCAAGGAGAAATTAAGGTGCAGTTTAACAGTAGAAGTAAACCGGGGGTACAGAATAAGACGGTCACCGTTACTGCCAATACTTATCCTAAAGTGACTCGCTTGAAAATTAAAGCAAATGTGAGTAAGGCAAATCCTTCATAAATATGTTAGAGATAATATTTTTACAAGCAGGGGGGAATAATTATTCTCAATTTATTATGCTGGGGGGTATGGTTGCTATCTTTTATTTTTTTTTTATTCGTCCGCAGCAAAAAAAACAAAAAGATACTAAAAAGTTCATTGAAGCAGTGAAAAAAGGAGATATGGTGGTGACTTTGGGGGGAATACACGGGAAAGTATTTTCGATCGGTGAGGCAACTATTACCCTTGATGTTGATCGGGGTAATAAGCTAGTGGTGGAGAAATCATCTATTTCAATGGAAACCAGTACTCAATATGCATCCAAGAAATAGATCAGCTATGATTTGATGATCAAATTTAATCTTAATAAATTCACATATAATTGGAAGGTAGTAATGTTCTCCATTATGGGGGCTGCTACCTTTTGGCTTTTTAGGGCATTGAACGAGCAGCACAGCGCTATGATCAGTTATCCTATTGAATTCGTTTTTAATAGGGACAGCACGGTAGTTATGAATCCTTTGCCGACGGCCATTGAAATAGATGTAAGTAGTGGTGGCTGGAATTTATTCAGAAGGACCTTGATATTTGTAGTGGATCCACTAAAAGTAGAGCTTGATAATCCATCCGAAGTGAATTTTCTAACTCAATCATTTTTGAGTCCAATTGTTGAAGATCAGTTAGAGGGACTCAAGATAAATTATATTGTTACAGATACTTTGTTCCTAAACATAGAAAGAAAAATAACTAAGCGGATGAGATTAAAAGTGGATAGCTTAAACTTATCTCTTGAAAAAGATTATCAACTCGTTTCGAGCATAAATCTTCGGCCTGATCATGTGATATTGATTGGACCTGAATCCATTATTAATTCTTTTGAAACAGATTTTGATATTACTCCAGATGATAATGGGATCGATGAGGATTTTGATAGTATGGTGGAAGTTCCAATAGTATTTAAGGACCTTATTCAATCTGATCCCAGTGAAATTAATGTGAGTTTTGAAGTAGATAAGTTTAAAAATGTAGTGATAGAAGTTCCTATTGCCTTGCAAAATTTTCCTATTAATAATACGCCGATGCTGCAAGATTCTACAGTGAATCTGACCTATAGAGTTAATGAGTCTTTTGAAGAAGAATATTTGGTAGGAGATTTTAGTGTAATTTTAGATTATGATTTTTTGAAAACAGATTCTATAGGTGTACCCATGTTAATGAAATATCCCGATACTTTGAAAAGGATTAGTATGGATCCTCAAAAAGTTAGATTTATCTATTAAAATGGGGAATAGGCCATTATTGATTGGGATTACTGGTGGGATTGGAAGTGGCAAGAGCCTTATAAGTAGAATTTTTAATACATTGGGGGTTCCTGTGTATGACACGGATAAACGAGCCAAATGGTTGATGGCTAATGATCCAAACATAAAGTCTCAGCTCATTGAATTGTTGGGTTCAGAAAGTTTCATAGATGAAGAATTAAATAGAACCTTCATTGCACGTAAATCCTTTGGTAACGATAAGATTTTGGCTAGATTACACACAATCGTTCATCCTGAAGTGGGTGTGGACTTTGCAAAATGGGTAACCTTGCACCATGAGAGTTCAATATTATTGAAAGAATCAGCCTTAATTTTTGAGACCTCTTCATATGCTGATTTAGATCAAGTTATTTTGGTTTCGTCTCCAATTAAGTTGAGAATTAAAAGAGTCTTGGCACGTGATTTATATCGAAGTAGGGAGGATATTGAAGCGATTATTTCACGTCAGAAGTCAGCTTCTGAAACAAGTTTACTGGCACAATTCATTGTCAATAATGATGAAAAAGATTTGCTACTCCCTCAGGTTTTGAGCATATTCAAAATTTTAATCTCTCAGGCTGATTAATGTTTATTGGTTTTTCTCTTCAATTATCACAAACCATTTGTTCATACTCATTGGGTTTATATGTTTGAGAATGGATTAAGTATCCACTAAAATCTTTAGTAATGACAATGTGCAGAGGGGCCGAAGTAATAAATATTTCAAATTGAAAAAGGGGATTATCATGGTTTGAAATAGACTGTATGGCGTCGTACTCGGCAGGATAATGAATGGATTGGTCCCCATAAATGAGGCCATATTTGTTGTCTTTTAAATAAAGAAAAACATTTTTAAATAAAGGTGAATAGGTACTTATCCCGCTTAAAATATTTTTTCGTTGATCAGTAATTAGGGACCAACTGCTATCAGTCTTTACCCAAAATAAAGAATCATTGAGGGGGATGATATTTTGGTATTTGAAGTCAATTATCACATTACCATCACTATTTATTAATCCTTTAAGTGATTCTTTTTTTGTTAAATAATATGGGCCTAATTGCTCAAATAGACCTTGATATTTATCAGGAAGTTTAATATTATTTTCTAAATCAAATGCCGTAATCTTTCCATTCTTCAGTAATTGCGCTAGGTGATTTTTCTGCTCGATAAAGTCATAGTCAATGGGAATGATAACTTTTCCTTTTGAATCCCATATACCTTGTTTATTGTTTATTGTAATTCTAAAGAGAGAATCTGTCAGCAGATCTATGCGATCAAAATTACTTTTGAACATTAATTCTCCTTCCTTATTGTAGATTTCTTTTGTATCCATATGTGATTTGAGTAAATACCGTGCCTTTACATTTCCCTGACGATCTCGAAATTGTAGACTGTTTACGGCGATGTTTTTGTTTATTAGGACTGCCTGTTTGTTGTGAAATAAGACATATGACGAGTCAGAATCTCTAATGACCAATGCCAATTCACGAAGTGATTGAATGGAATCCACTTTGATGAATTTACCTTTCGGATCAACTAAGTACCAATGTTTTTTCTTGAGGGCCAAGTAGGGCTGGTGGTCAATTAGATTTTCAAAAATATTGAGACCTAAATTATCAATGATTTGTTCATTATAAATCTTGTAACCTGATACACCTTGAGTGTAATTATAGACCTCATCAATATAAATATCACGGTTTGTTTCCCATGGTATTTGGAAGTTCATATTACTCTCAAGTAATGCTTGTTCGCTATCACGATAAAGTAGAATTAAGGAATCATTGATTAATTCATAGTCTTCGGCTGAAAAAGTGGGATTTAGGGCATTTTTTTTAATTCCCTCTTGAACAAAAGATAAGTCGTGAAAGGCAATTTTTTCATCTACACGAAACTTCCAAAAATCGCCCACTGTATTGATTTCGTCATAAGTGAAGCTAGTAAGTATTTTACCCGTATAGGTAGCCAACGCCCAGCCTTCCTCTTTTCTTAATTTTAGCCATCTTTCACCTACAATTGCTGCATCCATTAGGTCATCAAATAGTAATTTTCCTGACTTATGGATAATTTTGATTTGTGTGGGTTCCTTGATTTTTATAAAGCCAAAACCTAGGTCTTCATAAGTGCCAATGGAACCCGAATAGATGGGGGTACCCGCCCTATTAATCAGTTGCTTGACTCCGGAAGTATTACTTACTCCTATGATGTCGGTTTGTAATGTTTGGCAAAGTAGTTCCTCCTTTAAAAGAGACTGATAACTAGGTTTTAATATAGGAATTCCTTTTAAATCCATGAAGCCAATTTTTCCTTGTTCCAAGAAAGGCAAAAGTGGAGGTGTATTTAATTCAGAAATCCTTCTAAGGGAATCTATTTTTTCTTTAAAATTTGGGAATGTAGAAAGCCCAAAGAATATTTTTGGGTTCATGTGGTATAAGATTGACAATAGCTCCTTACTGTATGGGCTTTGAGGATAATTTTTTAGGTGATTTAAAAAAGAATCAGAGTTATTAAGATCTAAGGTTCGCTCGAAAATAATTTTAAAAGCATTGGTTACATATTGTGAGTTTGGATACTCATTGATAAAATTTTTAAATTCACTAATGTCATTATTTTTCGTTTTTTCTCTAAATAGGAGCTGTTCGTAACGCGCTTTTGCCTGATTAGAAAATCTTGATGTAGAATACAGTTTTACATAATTCTCATAGGATTTCCAGTTATTAATTTGTTTTACCGAATCAAAGGCTAAACTATCAATTTTATAGAGGATACTCTCTGCATAAATACTTTGGGGATATAAAGAAAGAAAAAAATGAAAGCCATCCATTGTATATTGAGATAAAATTTTTTCATAGGTTTGATTTTCAATATCAGTATTAGTTTTTTCGATATCAAGAAGATTAAATGAAGCTGTGGTAAAAGCTAATTTTATTTTTTTATTGGCCTCCTGAAAATCAGTAATTGCTCGTTGACCGTAAATGCGTGCCTGATCTAAGTCATAGTATTGGGGGAGGCTATCGCAAGACAAGAGTCGGGCATATATCCATTTACTACCTGGATTAATGGAATCCTTAGAAATTTGACTTTCTAAAAGTTCTTTAGCTTTTGCAATATCCCTTTTTTCAAGTGTTTTTAATACACGTTTGAGGTCTTGAGCATTAACCATCAGATGAGGTATCAGAAAGAAAATAAAGTAAATAATTTTAATTAAATTCATTTCGGTTATAAAATTACATATTTGAAGTAAGTCCTTCGAATAACCTTATGAAAACCTTTTATAGTTTAGTAGTATTTTCTTCCACTGTTATGTACGACGATTGGCAAGTAGCGGAGGAGGCTCCCCTGTGAATGGGTTCCATCTACTGATGGTTTTGATACCAAAGCCAGAAGCACGCATGATCAGGCGGTCTCCGTATTTATCTCGAATCTTATCCATGGCTTGATATAGATTGAATATATTTTCAGAATTTTCAAATAGGTGAATTTGATGACCTCCACCTACTAGATGGCTGAATTTGATACCTATTAAGCGTACTAGAAGTCTCTTTTGATAGAGTTTTTTATATAATGCCATTACGATGGGTAAAATGACTTGGTCTGAAGCACTATAGGGGATTTTTTTTTGTATTGTATAGGTCTGAAAGTCTGAATATCTAAGTTTTAGGGTAATACAAGACGTTAGTTTATTTCCCCTACGTAATTGAAAGATAAGATTTTCTGTCATTGCTGTCAGTAGGGACTTTAGTTTACCTATGTCTATAGTATCTATGTTGAAGGTACGCTCTGTAGAGATGGATTTACGCTCTTGATAAGGGATGACAGGTCTAAGATCTATGCCATTTGCTTTTTCCCAGAGTCTAGTACCATTTTCACCAAGTACTTTACTGATCATATTAACAGGCATTTCTTGAAGAGTTTGAATTTTCCGAATACCTAAGTCACAGAAGGTGCGATAGGTTTTTTCTCCAACCATAGGAATTTTTCTAATTGATAAAGGTGCCAAGAAGGATTTTTCATTTCCTTTGAAAATATTGAGATGATTATTAGGCTTCGCTTCGCTAGTAGCTATTTTTGAGACTGTTTTGTTGGAAGATAATCCAAAAGAGATAGGAAGCCCCGTTTCTTTAATAATCTTTTGGCGCAATTCAGCAGATAAATTTTTAGAATCATAAAATTTATCTATACCTGTTAGATCAATGTAGAACTCGTCAATTGAACTTTTCTCATAAAGAGGTACTGTATCTCGGATGATATCTGTGACATTTTGGGAATGTTTGGAATAAGTTTCTGAATTACCTCTTAACACAATGGCCTCAGGACAGAGCCTTTTAGCCATTTTCATAGGCATGGCTGAGTGGATTCCAAAATTACGAGCTTCATAACTGCAGGAAGCGACGATGCCTCGATCAGAAATACCTCCAATTAAGATAGGCTTACCTATAAGTTGGGGATTTATCAAGCGTTCACAAGAGATAAAAAAAGTATCTAAATCAATGTGCATAATGTTTCTTGGGATTATTTCTTGCTTCATATTAGTTAGTTATTTCTCCTTTTTTTAAATCTTTATATCTAGGATCTTCTACGATAGGTAAAAACTCCATGTAGTTAATGTTTATATTAATGCAATCAAATTCTTCCATAACCATTCCTTTGAGTAGATAAATACCTCTACCTCTAAAAGGATATTGAATGGTGATTTGAGGGAAATGAACGGTATCGATGAAATGGCCGGTATAATCTAAAAAATTCCCGAACTGCATGAGGGCTCCAGTATGTGTTTTTGTTTTCTTGTAAGTCACTAAATATCCATATACTTCCACTTCTTCATTGATGTAATGCTTTAAATCTTCTACAGATAATGATGGCGTAACTTTTTTGACAAGTAGTTTAAAAGGATCACAAAGAGGGAATCCAAAATGTTCCATTTCATTGAATGCATGAGCTAAAGGAATTTTTTTGAACTTGGGTATTCTATAGGTCGTTTGTGCGACTTTGAATAGATTGAAAGTCTGAACTTCCATATTTATTTTGTTGATTTCCATGTGACTCTCCCAAAGCAATTCGTAGGAATTCTTTTTGGTAAATCGAAAAGCTTCGATTTTAATGAGTAGTGTAAGTTGTTCCATAGGAATGGATACGCGTCTGATAAAGTCACTTAAGCTTTTAAATGCGCCTTCTTTTGATCGACATGCAATAATTTTTTTTATAGTATTGACCTTAATAGATTTAGTTAAAATGAAACCAAGAATGATGTTTTTGTCTGAAATAGAGGTCTCTAATTCACCGGTATTTACACAGGGAGGAGAAATAATAGCACCATGCATACGTGCTTCATGCACATAAAGTTCAGGTTGATAGAATCCCCCAAAATTATTGAGGGTAGCCACTAAATATTCTAAAGGATAGTAGGCTTTGAGGAATAAGCTTTGATAGCTTTCTACAGCATAAGATGCCGAATGACCTTTGGCAAAGGCATAACCTGCAAAACTTTCAATTTGTCTCCAAACTTCATTGACTTCTTCGATAGGGTATTTTTCCCTCATACAGTTTGTGAAAAATTTCTCTTTAACTGTTATGAATTCTGATCGTCCTCTGTATTTTCCTGACATTCCTCTTCGTAAGATATCAGCCTCTCCAAGATTAAGTTTCCCATAATAGTGAGCTACTTTAATTACATCTTCTTGATAAACCATGATACCAAAAGTTTCTGGCATAATTTCTAGCATGATGGGGTGGGCTTTTTTTATACGCTCGGGGAAACGAGATCTTAAAATATATTCTTGCATCATACCTGATCTGGCTACGCCTGGTCTGATGATAGAGCTGGCGGCTACCAATCCCAAATAGGTGTTAACTTGTAGCTTTTTAAGAAGCAGACGCATAGCAGGAGATTCCACATAAAAGCAGCCTATGACTTTACCGATTCGGAGCAATTTTTTTATTCTTTTATCAGATTTAAAACGCTTTATATCATGAATGTCTATAGGTGACGCATTAGGATGATTTTTTGTGATAATACTTATGGCATCTTTGATTTTTCCTAAACCTCTTTGACTTAGGATATCAAACTTATAGAGCCCAATGTCCTCTGCTGTCATCATATCAAAATGAGTAGTAGCATAGCCTTTTTGGGACATGAATGTAGCCGTATAATAATTAATCGGTCTTTCGGAAATCACAATACCCCCTGCATGAATACCCAGATAATTAGGAAATCCTTCAAGTCTTTTGGCGTAATTAATGACTAATTTTGAGAGCTTATCGAAAGATTTTTTTTGGGTTGAGGCTCCTTTCGAAATGAGGTCTATTTCGCATTTAGGAAGGCCAAATACTTTACCAAGTTCACGTATAGATGCGCGGTATTGAAAAGTATTGTATACAGCAATGAGTGCCGTATGGGGGAATCGCGTAAAAACATAATTAATGATATCGTTCCGATCATGCCAAGAAAAGTCAAGATCAAAGTCTGGAGGAGTTTTTCGATAAAAATTAATAAATCGTTCAAAATACAGGTCAAGCTCTATTGGATCAACATCTGTAATTTTGAGTAGATATGCAATGATACTATTGGCACCACTGCCTCTTCCGATATAAAAGTAGCCCTTACTTCGTGCATAGTTGGTGATTTCCCAATTTATGAGAAAATAGGAGATAAAGTTTTTTTGATGAATAATATTTAATTCTTTTTTTATTCGATTGAGGATGATTTTATTTGGGTTAGGATATCGGTAAGGTAGTCCCTGTTCACAAAGTTTTTTGAGTAATTCAAAATCTTTTTTTTTATCATTCAAAAACGTTTCTTGATTTTTAGAATGTATGTGTTCGAAGTCAAAGGAAATTGTACATTGATTGAGTATCAGATATGTGTTTTCAATGAGTTTGGGCCATGCACTAAATTTGCGTTGAAGTAGCTTTTCATCGGTATATAAGTCAGTGGCTTGACCCTGTACATTCACAGAGAGTTTACTTAACAAAGTATTTTGATCAATAGCTCGGAGAAGTCGATGTGTATTGAAGTCCTTTTTATTTCTAAAAGAGCAGGTATGAAGTATAACAATTTTATTGGTATTGAGAGATGCTTTGCTATATTCAAGTTGATTTATATGTTCTGTATTGACACCCAAGAATTCATTATTTTTTAATTTGAAATGTTGGCATTTAGTGTAGGGGTAAATCACAACCGTATCTTCTAAAGTCTTTGCTTGTTCAGGGATATGATACATCTGTGTGGAGGTAAGGTTGGACAGGTACGTATTTATTTGTTGAAATCCATTATTGTTTTGAGCTAAAATGATGAATTGTTGTATACCATTATTTCTAAAATCCACACCTAATACAGGTTTTATATTGTATTTGGGAGCCATACGAATGAAATCTAGAGAAGCAGAAGTATTGTTAATATCGGTAAGTGCCAATGTTTTAATTCCCCTTTTTTGAGCCATCTTGAGGATAGATTCGGGGGCGACAGTTCCGTACCGAAGGCTAAAATAACTGTGATTATTGATAAACATTTACTAATATTTTTAGTAAATGCTAATTTAAATAGTTTTAAATATTTAAATCCTTATTTCTAGTTTTTTTTAATAAAAAGATCAGTAGAGTTGAGTAAATATTTTACTTGTATTAACACAAAATTAAAAAGGGAATAAAAAATTAATTTCAAATAAAATAGTTATTTATTGCATAAAATGGCTAGGGCTTGAACAAATCTGGATGTTCTTTATTGTAAGGGGTAATTTCTTGTAGAAATCGTGCTAAGGACAAAATACTTGCCTCATCGAAATGATTTCCTAAGAGTGTAATGGATCCTGGATTTTCATCGGCATAAGAACCATTTGGAATCACCACACACGGATGACCCGTGAGATTAGTGATTAATAACTGATTACTAAAGGAGGGTACCATCAATATATCGATGTCAGACATTAATTCGTTGAATTGTAAGGTAAGTTCATATCTCAATCTATTGGCCTGAATATAAGCTACGGCTGGAATTAGTTGAGCCGCTCTAAAAATATTAGGCCATGCATTGTCTGTTTGTCTCACCATCAGATCATCTTGATTTGATTGGGTAAGGAAGTTAAAGGCTGCAGCAGCTTCTGCTTCCAGAATAAAACTCAAGGCTTCTATGGGTATATTTTCTGGTAATGTTTTTTCAACCAGATCATATCCTTTAGATTTTAATAGTAATAGTGTATTTTGATCATTTTCTGAATAAAAATCAGGATTTTGATCATCAGTGAGTACTCCAATACGAAGGTTTTTTATCTCGTTATTGTAATGATAGTTAAACGGAGCATCTCTGACCGATAGGTCTTTTCCATCGGTTCCTCTGATGACCTCGAAAACCAATGCGCAGTCTAAAGCATTTCTGCAAATGGGTCCTAATTTATCCATCGTCCAGCTGAGCGCCATAGCTCCATCGTTACTTATGCGGCCAAAGGTAGGACGTAGTCCCGTAGCGCCACATCTTGTAGATGGGGAAACAATAGAACCTAGAGTTTCGCTTCCAATCGCAAAAGGAACCAATCCGGCTACTGTTGCGGATGCTGATCCTGCAGAAGAGCCACTGCTACCTTGCTCAAGATCCCAAGGGTTTCTGGTTTTACCACCATACCAAACGTCACCCCAAGCTAGGGCACCTAATGTTAACTTAGCAACTAATACTGCTCCGGCAGCTTCTAATCGGTTAATTATTTCAGCGTTTTTAGAGAATACTTGTGATTTAAAAGGAGTAGCGCCCCAAGTCGTTTTATATCCAGCAACATTCAATAAATCCTTGGCACCATAGGGGATACCATGAAGAGGTCCTCGATAAATGCCTTGTTTGATTTCAATATCTGCTCGTTGAGCTTGACTTAGGGCGAGTGAATCTGTTAAGGTAATGGTACATTGTAAGGTATCGCCATATTTTTTTAGTCGACTAAGAAAAAGTTGGGTTAATTCTAGGGAAGTGATTTGTCTATTTTTAATCAGGTAAGCTAATTCAGATACAGAATAAAAAGCTAATTTACCCATGTCTTTTGGCAGAGAGACATTGGTAGGAAGAGCCCAATCAATGGTAGACGGCTCATTTGAGATTCGAGAATTATTTACTGGTGGGATCCAAATTAATCCTAAGGGGACATTATTCGAAATGTCTTGTCTATGCAAGGCATTAACTTTTAAAAGATGAGCAGCTACCGCGGCCTTCATTTTTGATAGTTCGGCCGAATCAAAGTCTAAACCAATGAAGCTAGAAGTAATTTTGAGACTATCTTGGCCTTTAAGGGGTAAATGGGAAAAATTGCAAAGGAGGAGTAAAAAAACGTACGACAACCTTAATTTTTTTTTACTCCTCATATCATTTGTGAATAAAATGGTTTTTCCGTGATTTGGAGCCATGGGATGATTTTTTTTTGAAAGTCCAAAAAGGTGGAATATATTTTTTTACTTTGAGGATCTTGTTCTGTTAATTCAGCAATGGTTTCAGTAGTCTTTTCTTTTAGGTTGTCAATAACTGTATCAGGATAAGGTCTCATACTTACCGAGGGCTCCATTTGAATTTTTGGTAAATAGATGGCGTTCATTGTATCAAATTTAATGGGGACTATTCGATTTAAACGAAGACACGCTGTTCGAATAATTTCTTGTAAATCTGTAGGCAGGGCATCAAATTTTGACTTATTGATCAGCATTTCTAATACGGTTCCTAATTCATGCCATCCTGGGTAATAATAATATTTGGCTACGTTGTGGAATCCCATGAGGTAATCATGATAGGGGCCAATCCATTCGGTAGCATCGATTACGCCTCTTTCCAAATTGGTGTATATTTCTCCCCCAGCCATGAGCATAGGCGTGCCCCCAGCCTTGGCCAATACCTTCCCTCCTAAGCCAGGCATGCGCATTTTCAGGCCTTTTAAATCATCAATATTATTTATTTCTCTATTGAACCATCCTCCCATTTGGCACCCTGTGTTTCCTGCACTAATGGGGAGCAAATCGAAAGGGGCATACAGCTCTTCCCATAATTTCTGACCTCCATTGTAGAGAATCCAGGTATCCATTACCTGGGCATTTACACCGAAAGGAATGGTTGAGAGAAACTGACCTGCAGGAAGCTTTCCTGCCCAATAATAGGCCGATCCGTGATTCATTTCTACGGCTCCGTTACTCACAGCATCAAAGCCTTCGAGTGCTGGAATTAATTCACCACCACCATAGACTGTAATTTCCAAACGTCCTCCAGACATTTTTTTAATCCATTCTGTGAGTTCCTTGCACCCCTCGCCTAATATAGGAAAGTTGGGAGACCAAGTAGTGGTCATTTTCCATCGGTAGGTATTATTGAAGTTTATGTATGGTCCTTTTTGCACATTTTGATTAGCATCTGTTTGACAATTGGCCAGACTTAAAGTGCTCACTGTCGCTATAGATTGAATAGACTTTTTGAGAAATTTTCTCCGTTTATTATTTGTTTTTTTCAAGGCTTATAAATTTAAAAAGATAAAATTAGGAAAATGATCAAAATACAATTATTTACTTACACTAATTTTTAGTTAAGAAAAAATAAAATGGATTGCCATATTTTTAACCATTTTATTAATGAGCTTACCAAATTAAGACATTTTGTCCTTTTTTAAAGCTAATGAATATACATATCAGTCAAATTGACTTAAAACTTTAAATGGTATTTAATTTGTGATTTAGTTAATTAAATTCAGCATAATCTGGGAACATGAATTTTAATAATTATACCATAAAATCTCAAGAGGTTTTAAATAAAGCTACAGAGATCGCTACGACTCATGGACAGCAAGTGATTGAGACTACTCATTTATTGCAAGCTATTTTGCAATCTGATGAAAATTTGGTTTCATTTTTATTCAAAAAAACTGGGTCGAATCGATCAATAATTGAACAAAAATTAGACGAAATTATTCAGAAATATCCTTCAGTGATTGGCGGCCAAATTTGTTTATCTAATCAAGCAGCTCAAGCATTAAAAAATTCGGAGGTTTTTTTGAATGATTTAAAAGATGAATATGTAGCCGTGGAGCATATTTTGCTCGGAATCCTTAAAGGGAAAGACCAGACGGCTCAATTACTTAAGGATTCTGGTTTTGACCAGAAAAATCTTCTAGCAGCTATTGTAGCACTTAGGGGTGGACAAAAGAGTCTTGACATGCATGCAGAATCTAAATACCGAGTATTGGATCGGTATTCCACAAATCTTAATTCATTAGCCTTAAAAGGTAAAATTGATCCAGTGATTGGACGAGATGAAGAAATCAGGAGGTTATTACAAATCTTAGCTAGAAGGACTAAAAATAATCCCATCCTTTTAGGAGAACCTGGTGTTGGAAAAACTGCGATTGTAGAGGGATTGGCGCAAAGAATTATCTCAGGGGATGTACCTGAAAACTTGAAGTCTAAGGTTATTGTATCCCTTGATATGGGTTTATTGATTGCTGGAGCAAAATTTAAAGGAGAATTTGAAGAGCGATTAAAAGCAGTGATTAAAGAAGTTACTGATAGTGATGGAGAGATCATATTATTTATTGATGAAATTCATGCGCTAATTGGGGCTGGAGGAGGCAACGATAGTGCTATGGATGCGGCCAATTTATTAAAACCGGCATTGTCTAGGGGGGAATTAAATACAATAGGAGCGACTACCTTGAATGAATATCAAAGATATATCGAGAAGGATAAAGCGTTGGAAAGAAGATTTCAAACGGTCCAAGTGGCTGAACCCAATCTTAAAGATGCGGTATCTATACTGAGGGGAATTAAGGATAAATATGAATTGCATCACGGGGTTCAAATTAAGGACGAGGCTATTATTTTAGCGGTTGAGCTATCAAGTAGATATATAACTGATCGATTTTTACCTGATAAAGCCATTGATTTAATTGATGAGGCCGCTTCTAAACTTAGAATAGAAATTGATTCCCTTCCCGCTGAGTTAGATGAGCAGAATAGAAAAATTAGGCAGCTTGAAATTGAACAAGAAGCCATTAGAAGAGAGAATGATCAAGTTAAGGCCTTGGACTTGAGTCGTACCATTGCAGACCTAGAAGGGACTCGCAACGAGTTAAAAGCTAAATGGGAAAATGAGAAAGGCATTATTCATGGCATTAGAAAGCAAAAAGAGGCAATTGAAAGCTTCAAAATTCAAGCAGATCAAATGGAGCGCAGCGGAGAATTGGGTCGTGTCGCTGAGATTCGTTACGGTAAGATAATTGAAGCAGAGAAAAAATTAAAAGATTATCAAACTCGGCTTGTGGAGATGCAGAAAGGAAATTTTTTGTTAAAAGAAGAGGTAGATGGAGAAGATATTTCAGAAGTAGTAGCAAAATGGACAGGGATTCCCTTAGCCAAGATGCTGCAAAGTGAACGCATAAAATTATTATCTCTAGAAGAAGAATTAGGTAAAAAAATAGCAGGTCAATCTGAAGCAATTGTAGCCGTTTCAGATGCCGTAAGAAGAAACAGAGCAGGCTTACAAGATCCTAAACGTCCCATTGGATCTTTTATATTTCTAGGGACCACTGGCGTAGGTAAAACAGAGCTTGCCAAAGCATTGGCGGGGCACCTATTCAATGATGAAAGTTGTATGGTTAGAATAGATCTTTCTGAATATCAAGAAAGCCATGCAGTTAGTAGACTGATTGGGGCACCGCCGGGCTATGTAGGATATGATGAAGGTGGACAATTGACCGAAGCGATAAGAAGAAAACCCTTTAGTGTCATTCTTTTGGATGAAATTGAAAAAGCCCATCCTGATGTATTCAATTTATTACTACAGGTACTAGATGATGGTATTTTAACAGATAATAAAGGTCGAACTGCGAATTTTAAAAATACAATCATAATTATGACTACCAATATAGGGGCCCATTTAATTCAAGAAAATTTTGCAAACTTGGAAACATGGAATTTTGAAGAAATTATTGCTGACACAAAGAGGCAGGTATTAGACTTAGCTAAAGTATCCTTTCGACCCGAGTTTCTTAATCGAGTAGATGAAATTATTATGTTTCGTCCCTTGGCAATAGAGAACCTTCAACAAATCGTGAGTATCCAGTTCAAGTTGATCCAAAAGAGACTGGAAGAGACTGGAATTAAAATTGAGGCAGATGAGAAAGTATTACTACATTTGGCTGAAATAGGGTTTGATCCTCAACTGGGTGCTCGTCCGTTGAAACGAGTATTACAAAATGCCTTGTTGAACCCATTATCGAAAGAGATTCTACGAGGAAATTTAGATAAAGAGGCAATTATTGGGGTAATCTTAAATGAAGATAAAAATATTGAGTTTATCAATTTGGATGATATAACAGTAAATTGATATAATCGGCGATGAGACCCCATTGGGATAAACAAAGTTTGTGTAAAACTTTCATAAAAAGTAGTGCTAAATTATTAGGAGGAGTTTTTCAATTACATGCCGTTATTGGTTGATTAAAATCTTGGTGATTCTTTCTAAATAACAATCTTTTATTGCCAGTTTAAAAATTGCTTTGAAGAAAAGTAGTGATCGATACATAAAAATTAATTTTAGACAGGTATGGCAAGATAATTTTTTAATATTTTACGAAAAAGATGATTATGTATTAGATTATGGTTCTCTAGTACAAATAAATCAGACTTAATTCTGCGGTAGGTTTAAGTCCTGGAGTTGAAATTGAGTTGTAGAATTTATTATTAGTACTAATAGCCCAATTCCCAGCATGTATATTTATAATCGTTAGCATTGGTTCAAGTTGGCAGTTTTAATAATTAAAAGCAATTTTGAGTTGGATCGTTTATTTTATAAATGGTTAAATACTTTTTCGGTCAGTTTCTTAAAGGCTTTTAGAGATAAGTTTTTTTGAAGATGACATATAGATTTCCAGATTATGCCCATTGCTTTAATCTATATTTATTCTTAATATTTCAATTATGTACATTATGGACTGAAATTCCTGATCGTACATAACCGTACATATTGGTATTATTGTTTTTGTAATCTAGTTGAGTAATCTTTTTCTCTAAGAGATAAACTTTACAAAAAACTCAGTGCATGGCGGCTAGAATTTGATTTATTTGGGGGGCAATAAATAATTCTCGGTCATTCACCACTACTACGGGTATACTGAATCCTTGAGTATGGCCGGTAACTTTTACCCTTTCTACCATTTCTAGAGCATATTGATCACTTAAATCAATATCATAGAATGTATACTTTAGTCCAATGGAGTCTAATTTTACCTTTAAATTAATACAGTGAGGACATTGATTACTGCCATAAACTACGATTGATTTCTGTATGGTTTGAGTGATAATTTTTTCATTATTGAGTACTTTTCTTGGCGCTGATTCGCATCGAATCAATGTTCCAATTAAGACGATTATTAAAATCATTGGTAAGATTTTCAGATTAATCAGATTTTTTAAATTAGCATATTGAGTTTTAAAATAAGCCATTACCTTCTTTTAAATTGTTAGACATCTTAAATTATTATAAAATTCAGTTTTTTGATATTAATATCAATTGCCTCATCAAATTCTTTTACTAAGATAGTAACTTGTAAAAGGGTCGATTTATACCTTAAAGTTGGTGACTTTTTAATAAACTCTTTATAATCAAACAGTTTATATAAATAAGCGGACATATTCTGAAAAGGGTTAGCAGGCGTGAATAAAGCAATATGCCCTTTTGGGAATGATTACCGAGGTGGTATTAAAAAGTTTTGCCTTAAGTTGAGAAAGGGACAGCTGGAGGAGGAATTTCTGGTTGTATAAGGCATAATATGGTTCGAGCACATCAACTGCCCTTTAGATTAAAAAATTCTTCCCAGGTTAAACCTACTTTTTTTAAAGTGTCATTAAGTAAATACCACATGATGCCCATAAGAATCACCATCATCGGAAGCGCAATAATGGGCAAACTTAATAAGTTCATCAATCCAAGCTCCTGATTGAAGGCTTCTGTACCGGGTTCACTTACAACAATCCATGTCGCTAAGAAAAAATTAAGAAAGGAAGAAATAAAAAAGGTTCCACCTAAAATGAGCGAGCTAAATCGGAATCGTGCACTAAACCATTCATTTTCAGAATGCGTGAGTTTTTCCCTTAGACCCTCAATATTTAATGTTTCTTCAAAAAACATTTTAAGTAGCGGATACTTTGTATACGTAGAAATAATAACTGCCATACCGATGATTCCAGGTATAAATGCTTCTTTTATAGCCAGCCAATCGCTGGAAAATTGAAAAACTCCAATTCCACCTGTAAGTAACACGCTAACAAGTCCTAAGATGGAAAAAAAGTTAATTTTCTTATTGAAATAAAATTCTGAAAGTCCATAAAATATGGGAAAACTCAAGGCAATCAATAAACCATAGAAAGATCCTAACGTATTTTCTGAACTGAATTTAGTCAATATAATCGTGGGGATTATAAGGTTACAGATCAGATTTAAGAAAGAGTAACTTGATTTGTTCATTTTGTGATTTAGTTAATTGATTTGGATAAGTAATATTTTAGACAGTTTTTTTGGTGTTCACTAAAGAGATGCAAAATGATATTATTTAAAAATTTGATTTAAAATAGGAGATTTGTTAATTTGAAATGGGGATTGTTGATATTCTGGGTATTTATTGAATTTTCAAACCTTCTCTATTCCAAGACCAAATTAACTATAATGTAGTTCGAGGGCGCTCAAAATTCCGGATTTTTTTATAAGTTAAAATAGGCTGCTCCTCAATCAAAGGGTCTATTCCAATTTCTATGGCGTAAGGTTTCCAATCACTGTGATAACTGGATGGTACCATTTGTTTTAGAGGAACACCCTGCTTTAATAAGATATAAGCCACCAATTGAATATCTTCGAGTACAACGTCTTTACCAAAACGAAGTATATTTGCTACCTCCTTTGAATTATTAGTGTATTTATTATGTATTTCAAAGCCTAGTTGCGTAAATGTTATAGATTTTTCAGTATTTTCTTCGCGGTTGTAGTATTGAATGAGAACATCAGATCGTAACTGATTAGGTCCAAGTTTATTGATTTTTCCGTTTTTGTAATTATCTAGCAGATAATCAAAAAATATTGAGTCAGCAGGAGTCATCGATATTTTCCTTTGTTTGACTTTTTCTTTTTTCCTTTTCCTTGTAAGATTTATGACTGTAGTAGTCTCATCTAATGTTGTTTTGAGAGTATCAATTACCTCTTTCACTTCTTCTTTTTTTTCTTCTTCTTTTTTTTCTTTAATAAGAAGTGTATCGGGAAGAGAAGACTTCGTTGGTAAATAAGTAGGCTCGTTAAAGGCTACCAACGTTTCTTTGGTGTGTTTAGGTCTGTCCACAAAATCGATACCAAATAGGATTACAAAGCCCATAAAGACTATTACTAAATAAAGAAGTGACCGATCAGGAAATTTTTGATTCATTAAAGTATTAAATACTTCCTAAAATTACGCATATTATAATTAATAGAAAAAAGTCAAAGATTCTTATACTTGGCCCTTGTCTATTTTAACACCAGTTCAAATTAAGATTTACTCCTTAAAGTTAAGTCTAAAGCAACTGGAGTGGCAATGAAAAGGGATGAATAAGTACCAATAAGTATTCCTACCAGAAGAGCAAATGAAAAGCCTTTAAGTACTTCTCCACCAAATAAGAAAAGAATAATTACCACAATTAGTGTCGTCAGCGAAGTGATGAAAGTTCTACTAATGGTATTGCTTAAGGACTCATTGAACACCTGATAAATTTCAGAGCCTGATTTGATACCCAAGTTTTCTCTGATTCTATCAAACACTACTACAGTATCATTGATAGAATATCCAATAATGGTAAGTATAGCTGCAACGAAAACTTGATCTACCTCAAATGATATTCCCAAGAGATTCGCGATAGCAAAGGATGAAATAACGAATAAAGCATCATGTAGAAGAGCAATAATAGCACCAATACCAAATTGCCATTTTCTAAATCTAATTAGAATGTAAAGGAAAATACATATCAACGCAATAACTGCAGATTTATAAGAGGAGTTTTTGATATCATCTGCGATTGTAGCACCGACCTTAGATGAGCTACCAATTGAAAAATGGTCAGCATCGACTGCCGCATCATTTGCAATGTAGGTTTGACCTGTAGCTGCTTCAAGTCCTGCGATTAAGGTTGCTTTAACACGTTTATCGGCGAGGTCTGTATCGTCATCTGTTAAATAGCTGGTGGTAATTTTTACAATCTTGTTAGATCCAAAGGTTTTCACTTCGGTTCCTTGTCCATTAAAGCCTGCAGTCAGCTGCGTTTTCAGCATGGATGTTTCCATTGCTTGATCAAACGATACGATATAAGATCTGCCACCTTTAAAATCTACTCCCATAGACAAACCGTTAAAGATCATGGCTAGTACACCTACGCTCATGAAGCTACCACTAAAAATGTAAGCCATTTTTCTTTTGCTTAGAAAATCAAAATGAAAATGGGTTAAACTGTTTATTGATATTTTGTTTGCGAAACTGATATTTGATTGATCTCCCTTTTTTGAAAACCATTCAATAACCACTCGTGTTATAAAAACAGCAGAAAAGAAAGAGCAAATAATACCAATAATCAGTGTAATGGCAAAACCTTTAACAGGCCCTTGTCCGAGCATGTAAAGAATGAGCCCTACAATCATTGTAGTGACATTTGCATCTATTATAGAGGAGTAGGCTTTCTTGTAGCCTGAGCTAATGGCTTGTTTTAATCTTGTTCCTAATCGTAATTCTTCTTTAATTCTTTCAAAAATCAATACGTTTGCATCGATTGACATGCCGATTGTTAAGACGATTCCTGCAACACCAGGTAAGGTCAATGAAGCATTTAACTGAGCCAAAATACCAAGAATGAAAAAGATATTTAAAAACAAGGCAATATTAGCAATTAATCCACCTTTTGAATAGTAGAAAATCATGAATAGGATAACAATAGCCAGTCCAGCCATCATGGAATTGATGCCTTGTGCGCGAGCGGATCTACCAAGTGTGGGTCCAATGACCACATCTTCGACAATCGTCGTGGGCGCCGGCAGGGCACCTGCTTTAAGAATATTTGCTAAATCTTGTGCTTCCTCAATAGTAAAATTACCTGAAATTGAAGAATTACCATTGGGAATTTCTCCCTGTACAGTGGGTGCTGAGTAGACAAAATTATCCAAAACAATAGCAATTCTTTTACCTATATTATTTCCTGTAAGACGTTTCCATATTTTGGCACCCATGGCATCCATTTGCATAGAAACGGCAGGTCTTGATCTGTCATCGAGATCTTGTCGAGCATCTATAATAGATTCACCAGTTAGTGGAGCTTTACCATTTCTCGACTTTTTGATGGCATATAATTCAAGGAGTTCAGCGTCATCTAGAGCATTTTGAGTATCAATTTTTTTAACAAGCCATAGAAATTTAACCGTCGAAGGAATAACGGACTGGACGCTGGGGTGCTGGAGAATCCTATTAATTCTAGAGGTATCTTTAATTTTATAAACTAATCCATATTGAGCTTGAAGTAAACTAAAAATAGGGGAAACCTGGTTGTTTTGTATTGTATCTAAGGAAGTAAGGGGAGTGTCAACTTCTTGAATTACAGGGGAGCGATCACTTACGGTAGCATTTGTCGTTGTATCCTCTTGGTCCAACAATAAAGTTGAAAGATCTTTTAATGCGGAAGCGTTAACGGGTTGCTCTTCGGTATCAGAGATCGCATTAAAACCAATTTCTTTGACGGCAATATCATTTATACTTTGAAGGATTGGAGCTAACTCATTTGTTTCATAAACTTCCCAAAACTCCAATTTTGCGACTCCTTGAAGTAGTTTTCTTACGCGCTCTGGATTGTCTACGCCCGGTAATTCTATTTGTATTCTTCCGGAGCCTTCTAGTTTTTGAATATTAGGTTGAGAGGTACCAAATCTATCAATTCGTGTTCTTAGAATATTGAACGATCGATCGATGGCACCATCGATTTCCGAGCCAATGATTTCCAAAACTTCTTCATCTGTGGAGCTTAAATTGATCCGACCTCTATTGGAGGCATTGGAAAAGATATAAGCCAATGTTTTTTCAGATTCTAGCTGTTTATAACGGGCATAAAATTCATCTAAAAAGCTAAGTTGAGTTCCTCGAATCGTTTTTTCCGCCGTATTAATTGCGTCTAAATAATTTGGGTCTTGGTTGTTGTCGCTCAACCCTTTAAGAATATCTACTGGAGAAACTTCTAGTGTTACATGCATACCTCCTTGCAAATCAAGTCCAAGATTCAATTCTGTTTCCTTGACGTCTTGATAGGTATAATCTTGCCCTAGAAGTGAATAAATAGGGGTATTCCAAACCGAATCTAAATATTGTTGTTTTTGTGTGAAATTTATGGTTCCCGAAGAATCCGTTGCGTGGTCAGTCGCTTCTTGCTGTATTCCTTGAGCAACGAATGTAAAGGAGAGATAATAAATACACAAAAGAGAAATAATAACAGTCAAAAAGACTATAAAACCTTTGTTTTTCATATTTGATAAGTATTAAAATAATTATTTGAAAATTTAAACTGTTGATCTTTGTATTAATAATTAAGGGGCATTAGGAGAAATAATACTCTGGACAAGTACCACAAAATATTTAGATAAGGAAGAGTCAAATTCATTTGACAAAAAGGAGAGACATTTACTATTATCAATGTCTAAAAAAAGGAAAAAAAAATCGTCAGTAAATTTAAAATTGAAGGCTATTGAATAAGATTGGGTTGGTGTATATAAAGAAACGGCTAGAGTAGGTGCATCATTTTCTCGATCGTCTGAGGACTCGCCGGCGTTTGTAATTCCTTGTTCCGTATGCGGCATAAAAGCTATAGAGGACGTCATCGTTAGAACCATTATCAAAATAATAATAGTTTTAGAGATCCATATGTAATTTGCTATTTTATATGCTGTTTTCACAATTACAAACAAAGGTAAGGAATTTATTGTCTAGATGCTATTTTTAAATGCTGCCTGATCTCATCACAGATTGAAGCAAGGGGCTTATTAAAACCTTGATTGTTTGGAATAAGTACATCTGCTTCCTTTTTTAAGGGTAAAATATATTTTTTATAGCCTGGGAGGGTATGTTTTTCAAATTGATATATAACTTCATTTTTGGTATAACCTCTGTGATGCAAATCCCGGTTGAGTCTCCTTTTTAGCATGACTTCCTTTGGAGCCTCTAAGAAAATTTTGATGTCTATTAATTGTGCTATTTTAGGATAATAAAAGGTAAATAAACCTTCAATTATAATCACAGGGCAGGGTTGAATGATAAGTGTTTTAGCAGCAACTTCTTTTAGATTGAAGTTATTCTCCACTAGTTCAATTGATATTCCAGATTTTAGTTTGATGATATCACGGCAAAGCCGATGGTGATCGATAGCCTCAGGGAGATCAAAGTTTTCAACACCTTTTTCATCTTTGACTTGAAGGGCCAATGGTAAATAATAGTTATCTAAAGAAATCCGACCTATTTGATGTTCTGAAAAAAAGTTGAGTAAACGATTTGAAAATACGGTTTTTCCTGAACCACTTCCTCCCGAAATACCAATTATTAATTGAGGTGTCATTGTGAAATTAAATGTGTTAGAAATTTTCTAAGGGCGATACCTCGATGAGAGATTTTGGTTTTTTGATGTAGAGGCATTTGAGCAAAGGTTTCTTTAAAGCCATTTGGTTTAAAGATGGGATCATAACCAAATCCTTCAGTACCTTTTTTTTCTAAGGTTATTTTTCCTTGAACGATCCCTTCAAAAACAAAGGACTCACCTTTTTCATTAAAAAAAGTTATTACTGTTTTAAACTTGGCTTTCCTGTTTTTTCGACCAGCAAGATTTTTGAGTAATAAATTCATATTATCCTCACTATTCCCGGATCCAGCATAGCGTGCTGAAAATATGCCAGGCTCATTATTGAGAGCCGATACTTCCAATCCAGTATCATCTGAGAAACACGCTTTTTGATATTTTTTAAAAATATAGTTAGCCTTTATAAGCGAATTTTCTTCTATGGTATTACCGGTTTCCGGAATTTCTTTTTCATTGAGGTCACACAGGCCCTCTACTGTATATTCATGACCAAGGGCATTACGAATTTCGTATAATTTATGAGAATTATATGTCGCAAAAATGAGTTTCATCAATGGACATAAACGGGAGATATCTCATATCTTAGGACAGAAAAGGATGAGATAATATTAGATGGATCACTTGATGAGCCGAAACCTAAATTAGATGGCAACAAGATCACAACTTTTCCCCCAGTTTTCATATTGACGAGGGCCGCCGAAATGGCCTCGGATAAACCATCTCCTTGAAGCATTGATATTAAGGAGGTATACTTTAGGGTCCAACCTGAGGAGGTGTAGGTAAAAGTTAGAGGATCATATATTGGGTAAATATAATATTCATTGTCATCCGGAGTAATTGTTGATTTAAAAATAATATCATTTTCGTCGTATGCAGTGTAGTTTATGGTAATCAGGTCATTATAATTTATATTGTCCCCCTCTCCAATACTTTGAATCGCATACCTCGCACCGGAAGCTGTGGTAAAAACAGGATCAAGATTATTTTCCTTAAAATAGTTATCAATAATAAGACTATCTGATTCCCATATTTCTTGATAATCTACGGTTTCAAAGGCTTCACTTTCCTCACAAGAGAGGAAAACTGAGATTGAAAATATGGTGGGGAAAATTAATAAGCGTTTAGCCAATTGATAAGTTTTGGCGGCATTCATATCGTTAAAATTTACAAGTAAGTAAGTTAAAAATTATTTTCTTGAAGTTTTTAAGTAACTCGTAATTACCACGAAAATTACTCTTTTTTTCCTGTTAATTTGCAATTTAGCGAACGTCTCTCACTAGATAAACAATTGTTTCTTTTTATTTAATTGCGGCTGTAAGATGATGTATTTTATGTTTGGGAATTATGAAGTTTTCTTATTGAAAAAGTAAGTGTTCATCATGTGCCATATTTTTCTTTAAAACCAATAGCCAAACCTTTAAATTTTTCAATGGTCGCTTCAAGAGAAAGATATGAAATTCCTCCAGAAGCATTTTTATGCCCCCCTCCTTCGAAATGATCACTTGCAAATTTATTTACGGCAAAATTTCCAGTAGATCTAAAAGATAATTTAACTTCTCCTTGACCTTCTTTAATAATAGTTGCCATTACGATTCCTTTGATAGATAGTGCATAATTTACTAAACCCTCGGTATCTCCCTTTCTTAGATCAAAATGCTGAATATCTTTTTCAGAGATTGAGAAATAGGCGATGTTATTTTTCGGGTCAACTACAAGCTTTTCAAGTAGTGAAAAACCTATAAATCTCAACTTATTTATGGTGTTAGTGTCATAAATAAAACGACTTACCTTATTAACATTTGCTCCCGCATCTATTAATTCTGCTACTGTTCGATGTACTTTAGAAGTAGTATTTCCATATCGAAATGATCCAGTATCAGTCATAATACCTGCATAAAGACAATTCGCTATGTCTGGAGTAATAGCTTTTTCTTCATTAAAAGATACTATAAAATCATAGATTAATTCGGCTGTTGCTGCTGCAGAAACATCCCATAGACGGAAGTCGTCAAAATTTTCAGGCTCTAAATGATGATCGATCATTACTTTTAATGCGGGCGAGGTGGCAACGGCATCTGCAAGTCCCTTGATTCTTTTAAGATCTGAAAAGTCCAAACAAAATATCAACGCATAGGATTGAATCATTTCAATAATTAAATCTTTATTTTTAAAATTGAACTCAAGAACTTGGTCGTTTCCCGGGAGCCAAGATATGAAATTAGGATAATCTGTCGGAGTGATTACTTGAACTTCATGTCCTCTTGCTTTAAGAAAATGAAAAAGCCCAAGAGAAGATCCTAGGGCATCAGCATCAGGATTAGCATGCGTCGTTATGATGATTTTTTTGAAATCATCTAAGATAGGTATCAAGTCAGTAATAGGCCTCATTAATCTACTTTTGTTAGAAAAAGAAGAAACAAAAATCATAAGAATTAAGGGGAAACACAAAATTATTAATTTGAGCGAACTAATTACTTAAAATACTTATGTTTGTCACAAAAAAATATATATCTATCACTGAACTAAAATGGGATTAATAACGACCTTTACAATGATTAAGCCGGATGCCGTGGCTGCTGGTAATGCTGGTGCAATTATTAAAATAATTGAAGATCATGGATTTGTAGTTAATGCAATGAAATTAACACAACTGACAATCGACCAAGCTCGCCAGTTTTATGAAATTCACAGAGCCAGACCTTTTTATAATGATTTGGTGGAATATATATCTGGAGGGCCTATAATTCCTATGATTTTGGAGAAAGAAAACGCAGTAGAAGATTTTCGTAGACTTATAGGGTCGACCAATCCGGTAGAGGCAGCTGAGGGGACTATACGAAAATTATTTGCTACCTCTATTTCGGCCAATGCCATTCATGGATCAGATTCTGATGAAAATGCATTGGTGGAGGGAAATTTCTTTTTTTCTAATTTAGAGAAAATGAAATAAAAAATATCTTTTTATTATTTCGACGAAGCTTAATTAGTATTAAATACGAACCGTTCGAGGCTCTATCCAAAAGTTATTAAAACCTTCACCAATATAAATTATGATTTTTTTGAGTTGAAGTAAATCTAGGACTGCCAAAAAGTTGAAAATTGTGAGTATTTTTTCCGGTTGCTCGGCTAATAATTCTTTGAAAGAAATACGCTGATTTTTGCTTTGATAAAGTTTTTTAATCAAGATCTCTTTCTGGGTTTCAATGGTGAAGGGATAGGGAATAATCTGGTGGATAGGGTTGCTTTTTTGTAATTCATAACGTTTCGCCACTTTTTGAAATACTCTCATGAGCTTGTAAAGATCCAAATCTTGTATCTCGACATCAACGTTTACCAATGCTGAAATTTTTTTTATCTCCAAGGCTAGATTACCACGGTTTTCTTTTTGCAAACGTGTGTCCTCTAAATGAGAAAGTTGTTGAATTACAGATTTGTATTTTTTGTATTCTAAAAGATGTTTGACCAATTCCTCTCGAGGATCAATTTCATTGCCTAATTCGTCTAAAACAGGTCTCGGGATTAACATTTTTGCTTTGATGCGCATCAATGTAGCTGCTACCAAAATAAATTCACTGGCTACCTCAACATTCATTTTTTTCATTTGATTCAAATAGTCAAGAAAATTAACGGCAATAGTTGCAATGGGAATATCGTAGATATTTAATTCATCTCGTTCAATAAAAAATAGGAGCAAATCAAACGGTCCCTCAAAAATAGGGAGTTTAATTTCAAATTTTGTGAGTGGCTCGTTAATGGCGGAATTTGTCATGACTTGAACAAAGATGCACGATTTGGAGAACCAAAAAAAAATTTTTTTGCAAATAACCTAACAGTTCGTTAGTTTGTGTTTTGAACTTTTTTTAAGAAGATAAAGCATGCAAATTAAACAAGGGCCCTTATTATCGAACGTAAATTATCCTGAAGATTTGCGAAAATTAGAAAAACAGCAATTAAATCAATTTAGCGAGGAATTGAGAAATTACATTGTTGATCACGTTTCTATTTACGGAGGTCATCTTGGTGCTAGTCTGGGTGTAGTTGAACTAACAGTAGCCCTACATTATGCATTTAATACACCCATCGATCAACTTGTCTGGGATGTGGGGCATCAAGCTTATGGGCACAAGATAGTAACAGGGAGGAAATCTGATTTTCACTCTAATCGTGTTTATGGGGGATTATCTGGATTTCCAAAACGATCTGAAAGCAAATTTGATTCTTTTGGGGTTGGGCATTCATCCACTAGTATATCTGCTGCACTAGGGATGTCTATAGCCAATCAGACCGAAGGCAAAAACCGGCAGCACATAGCGGTCATTGGAGATGGAGCTTTGACCGGGGGGATGGCTTTTGAAGCCATGAATCACGCGGGAGTCTCCAACTCAAACCTTATAATTGTATTGAATGATAATTGTATGTCTATCGATCCGAATGTGGGAGCTCTGAAAGAATACCTCACGGATATTAGCACTTCACAGATCTATAATAAGTTTCGTGATGAGGCATGGAAAATTTTAGGGAAAATCAGTAAATTCGGTCCTAATGCTCAAGAACTCATATCTAGCGTAGAAAATAGTATAAAGACTTTTTTACTCAAACAAAGTAATTTATTTGAGTCTTTCAATCTCAGATACTTTGGTCCTGTGGATGGGCACGATGTGAACCATTTAGTTCACGTTTTCAATGATCTCAAACAGATTCCAGGGCCTAAAATTTTGCATTGTATTACTAAAAAAGGTAAGGGTTACGAGGCAGCGGAAAAGGATCAAACAGTATGGCATGCTCCGGGGGCTTTTGATAAAATTTCCGGAGAGATTCATAAAAATTTTTCTTCAACTCCACAACCTCCAAAATATCAAGATGTATTTGGCCATACTTTAGTTGAACTAGCTAAAGAGAATTTAAAAATTATGGGAATTACTCCTGCCATGCCCTCAGGATCTTCCATGAATATTATGATGGAGGCGTATCCTGAGCGCTCATTTGACGTAGGTATTGCTGAGCAGCATGCTGTTACTTTTTCTGCAGGTTTGGCCACACAAGGGGTGATACCTTTTTGTAATATTTACTCTACATTTATTCAGCGGGCATATGATCAGGTCATTCATGATGTTTGTGTCCAAAATTTACATGTGGTATTTTGTCTCGATCGAGCAGGTTTTGCTGGAGCAGATGGGCCTACTCATCATGGAGCTTACGATATCGCTTTTATGAGATGTATACCTAACTTGATCGTCTCCGCACCTATGGATGAATCTGAACTTAGAAATTTGATGTATACTGCAATGAACGAGGGACGTCCATTTTGCCTCAGGTACCCAAGGGGTAAAGGGGTTTTAGTTGATTGGAGAACACCTTTTAGTGAAATTGAAGTGGGAAAGGGTCGTAGGATAAAAGAGGGGAGAGACATAGCTCTGCTTACTTTTGGGACTGTGGGAAATTATGCATTTACCGCTTGCAATGAATTGGAGAAAATAGGCGTGAGTGCAGCTCTTTACGATATGCGTTTTGTAAAACCGATAGATAAAGCTCTGCTGCATGATGTACTCAAATCATTTAAGTATGTCATCACCGTTGAGGATGGCTGTTTAATGGGTGGATTTGGCAGTGCTGTGGCCGAGTTCGTAGTGGACCATGGTTATCATACAAAATTAGAGAGATTAGGGATTCCAGATCGAATGGTAGAGCATGGGACACAGTTAGAACTACACAAAGAATGTGGATTTGACCCTCAAGGCATTTATAGGTCAGCGATAAAAATATTGGAGATTGAAATTACCTAGAAAATTCTGGAAGTTCATTCAAACAAAAACTTGATTCATAAGTGTTACAACTCTTCTCACTTCTTGAAAGGTATTATAAAAAGGGACAGGAGCCACTCTAATAACGTTTGGTTCACGCCAGTCAATGGTCACTCCATTTTTTGTAAGGTGTTCGAAGGCCTTTTTTCCTTTAGAATAAAAATAGATCGATAATTGACAACCCCGTTCTGATTTATTTTTGGGAGTAAGTATTTTGATGTGCGGCTTGATGGATACATTATTTATCAGCAAATATTCTAAATATCCCGTTAATAAGATACTTTTTTTTCGGAGTTCTTGAATACCAACTTTTTCAAACATATCCAGAGAAGCCAAATGGGCTACAGAGGAAATAATATTTGCATTACTGAGCATCCAGCCATCGACTCCAGGAAGAGGGTCAAAAAAATTTTTCATGCTGAAACGAGTCGTTTCATTTTGTCCCCACCAACCTGCTAATCGCGGGAATTCAGGATTTTTTCCATGTTTTTCATGTATAAATACTCCGGAAACATTACCTGGTCCAGAGTTTAAATACTTGTAGCTGCACCAAGCTGCAAAATCAATCTGATCTTCATGAAGTTTTACAGGAATGTTTCCTACGACGTGCGCGAGATCGAATCCGGCATAGGCACCAACTTTATGTGCTGCATGCGTAATGGATTTTAGATCTAAAAATTGACCACTGTAATATTGAATACCTGGGAGCATTACTAATGCCAGTGTGTCCGCGGTGGTTAGTATTACATGGCAAATATTTTCAGCAGAAAGATAGCAATTTTCGTCAGGGCTAATTTCAATGAGATGATCATTTGGATTGATACCTTTTTGCTTCATGTGAGATGTGATCGCAAAATAATCTGATGGGAAAGCCCCTTTTTCGATGATAATTTTTTTTCTATTCCCTCTGGGTTGGTAAAAAGAGGCCAATAGAAGATGCAAATTTGTAGTAAGATTGTTCATGGCTACTACCTCATGAATTTTTGCTCCTACGAGATGAGTAATAGCTTTTTTCCCTTTATGATGATGAGAAATCCATGGATCTTCATCAAAATGTCCTTCAACTCCTTTTTCAGCCCATTTTTTTAGTTCATGGTTAATTTTTTCAGAGGTTATTTTAGGTTGTAAACCTAATGAATTTCCACAGAAATAAATGGTTTCTTTATTATTTCGCACGGGAATGTGAAATTGTTCTCTTAAGCCTTTTAAAGGATCTTTTTGATCAAGAAGCTCTGCGGTTAAAGGGTCATATTGAAAATGCGTTATTTCCTTCAATGGTCCTTGATTAATCCGTGGAAAGTACTTTTGGATTAAGTTTTGCAATTTTGTGGGATTTTCTCGATTTTTGACCACAGTATCCACAAATTAAAATTTTTATAAGTTCACCTTCTTCAACCAGGGTAGCTGGCCTTATGACTTCTTCCGTCGAAACTTTTAATGTTTGATAATTACACTTCTCACATTTTAAGGCGTGAAGTCTTCCGTTGTATTTCTCAATTTTTGTAACTCCAGTTTTTTCATCAATCCAAACATCATAGTCCACTGAATAAGCATTTTCTTCTGCCTGCATGCCTTCATCTAAGTAAACATCTTCTTCTTCTTCACTTAATAACTTCATGACGTTACCATCAGCTGAAATTCTTGGTGAATATCTTAATTTTTTAAGTCTTCTTTCAATAAAGAATGGGAAATAAAATTTTAGCATATTTTGAACAACAACACTTATAATGATGGTCATCATAGAACTTAAGAAAAGTCGGACAGCGAACCAAAGCCAAGTAGTCGGAAAGAATAAGGTGTTGAGCAAAAGAGTAGCTCCTGTGGCAAAAAGTAAAAAAGAAAACCACAAACATTTTATTTCATTTTTGTTGATATAATCGTATCGAGATTTTTTATCACTCTGGATTAAGAGGGTCAAGTAATAGCTTAAAACTAATAGGAGTCCAGCTGTCATTAATACAATGGCAGTATAATTACCGTATATGTTCCAAGCAGATAGTATATGATTAGGCATTAAAGACATCATAGTAAACAATCGATTGTGGGGTACGCTTTCTAACAAATAACATTAAATTTATTAACTTATTTATAAAGAAAGCATTTAAGTGCTCAAGAAATAGTTGCTCTGACCAGTATTTTTTAAAAAAGCTCTATCTATTTGTTGTTGAATTTAGTTTAGAGACCGATAACTATATTTTGATACTATTTACTTTAAAAAACCCTTTTTTCCTTTCTGAAACTACTTTTAAAATTTGAGATTATTGTATTGGGGCTTTTAATCATTTTTTTTGCTGTGTACAAGAGAAAGGTTTCATGTTAAGTAGTTTCTTATTTATTTTGATGCGATTTAGTAAGTGATTAATACGAAAATATGATGATGAGAATATTTTCAAGAATTGCCCTGACGGTTCTCCCCAAATAGAATGAAACTATGGGGTGGCATTAAATTTTCAAAACGGTTAGTTTTTTTTCAGTGAACGTATAAAGGATGACCAAGCGAAAGGATTGAGATAATTATTGGCTGCAGGTTGATATTGATATCTATTGTAATTCATTTGTTCATTCATGGCATTGCGGAAGTTAGCATTACCACTATTGACTTGATTTTGGTACATTTCCCTCATGACTTCACTATTCATCCAGACATTTAAATTACTTTGATCAAATTCATTAGGTAACCGTGTAGCCAAAATACCTGCCTTAAAAGTGGCTTCAGAGGGATAAGGGAAAATGGCTACATCTTCCAAGTAGAAGATATCTTCAGTTAGATATAGGATCAACTTTAAACTATTGGGTTCTTTGTGAGCCGGGATGATATAGTAGGTTTTTTCAAAACCTATAGCTGAGAATATAATGCTGTCCCCTTCCAAGACAGGCATTGAAAAGAATCCATAAGGGTTAGTGGTAGTGCCACGTCCTCCTTTAGGGACATAAACATGAACACCTGGGACGATAGATGTGCTGTCATTGGCAAAGATGACGCCAGTAAATTGAATAACATCGGGTGTAGTTTTATCGTATTGACCATAGGTCAAAGAAGATAGTGCAAGGGAGAAAATTACAAGGGTGATTATTTTTTTCAAGTATGAAAAAGTAACAAATTCTTACGAACTAAACTTAAAAAGTTGACATTTTTCATAACTTAGTCAAAAAATATCAATTTTGAAGCTTAAAAAATTTAGTCTTTTAATTGGAACTCAGATTTTCAAATCTTTTTCGGAGGAAGCTAGAGTTCGAATTATTCAATTGCTGCTTGAAGCAAAAGATCTTACTATTTCGGATTTGGTACTAATTCTGGATTTTACTCAGACAAAAACCTCGAGGCATGTGGCTTACTTGAAGAATACGGGCTTGGTTAAATCGAAAAAATTAGACCAATGGGTATTTTACAGTCTTAAAGAGGAAGTCATAGAAATCGTAAGTAAGATGTTGATCTTTCTCCAAAAAGATCCTCAATTATTGAAAGATCTTGAGGTATATGTTATAATGGATTCCAATAGGGAATTGGCGATGCATAAGGTGAAGACAAAAGAATTGAGAGGGTGACAAAGTTATTTTTTGATTTAGATCATACTTTGTGGGATTATGAGACCAATTCTCGAGCTACATTGCTTGATTTATACAGCACTTTCGAACTTCACCGATTTTTCAATGATGAGGATCATTTTATTCAAACATTTAAGCTGCAGAATCGGCAGTTATGGCATCGTTATAATGTGGGAGAAATTGATAAGCTTGAAATTCGAAATGATCGATTTGGTTACATTATGAATACTGTGAAAAATACAGATCCCAATTTAGCCAAAGAATTATCAAATCAATTTATCATCGAATGTCCCAGGAAGAAAGTACTCATGCCTAATGCGCGTCAAGTTCTCGATAAGCTATCAAGGGATTTTGAATTAGGAATCATTACCAACGGTTTTGATGATACTCAGAACAAAAAATTGAAATTTAGTGAGATTGATCATTACTTTAATTGGGTGGTTACCTCTGAATCTTCAGGTCATAGAAAGCCTGCAAAAGGCATTTTTGACTTTACGCTTGACTACACTGGAGGCTCCCTAGAAGAGATGGTCATAATTGGAGACAATCTGCATACAGATGTCTTAGGGGCTTACAATGCAGGGTGGAAATCCGTTTGGTACAATCCCCTAAAGGAATCGATTTCCCACTCTCAATTGCAAGTTTTTGACTTGATTGAACTCCCTGGGCTATTCATGTAAACTGTCAGTGATTGCTTATAAGTGATTGCTTATATTTGAGATATGAAAATCAAACATAAAAATAATGTCTAACGGAAACTTCAAAGTACCCGAACCTTCTAATGAACCTGTGCTGAGTTACATCGAAGGTTCCTCCGAAAAACTGGCAGTCAAGAAAGCTTTAAAACAGGCAAAATCTCAAGAAAAAGACGTGCCCATGTATATTGGTTCTAATGAAATTAGAACTGGAAAAAAAATTAAAATGAGCCCTCCTCACGACCATCAATTTGTATTAGGATATTTTCATGAGGGAGATGCACGTCATGTACACGATGCAATTGAGGCGGCATTAGCAGTTAAGGAATCATGGGCAAATTTGAGTTGGGAGTATCGGGCTTCGATATTCCTCAAGGCGGCAGATTTAATAGCAGGACCTTACCGAGCAAAGATTAATGCAGCGACTATGCTTGGTCAATCCAAAAATATTTACCAAGCTGAAATAGATGCAGCTTGTGAGTATATAGATTTTTTAAAGTTCAATGCAACTTATATGGAGGAAATTTACAATCAACAGCCTAAATCTTCAAGAGGTGTCTGGAATAGAATGGAGTATCGACCACTCGAGGGATTTATATTTGCGGTGACACCTTTCAACTTTACCTCAATTGCGGGTAATTTATGTACGGCACCGGCAATGATGGGAAATACCGTTGTCTGGAAACCTGCTTACACTCAGATTTATTCTGCTCAAGTTATCATGGAAGTTTTAAAAGCCGCAGGATTACCTGATGGTGTAATTAATATGATTTACGTTGATGGTCCTGTTGCTGGAGAAGTTGTATTCAACCATCCAGAATTTGCAGGATTGCATTTTACGGGGAGCACACAAGTGCTCAAGCATCTTTGGAAAACCATTGGCCAAAATATCAATATTTATAATAATTATCCACGAATTGTCGGTGAAACGGGAGGGAAAGATTTTATAATGGTTCATGCTTCAGCAGATGTACAAGAGGTTTCAACGGCAATTGTTCGAGGAGCCTTTGAATATCAAGGTCAAAAATGTAGTGCAGCTTCGCGCATATACATCCCCGATAATTTATGGGATGAGGTTCGTGCCAACTTAAACAGTATTTTGAAGTGCATTAAAATGGGTTCTCCGGAAAACTTTACTAATTTTATTAATGCGGTTATCGATAAGAAATCCTTTGAAAAAATAGCTAAATACATTGATATTGCAAAGACATCTAGTGACGCTGAAATTATATTAGGTGGCAATTATGATGATTCTAGGGGTTATTTTATTGAGCCAACAGTTGTTTTAACCTCAAATCCAAGTCACTTGACGATGTGTGAAGAAATATTTGGACCTGTTGTTTCTGTTTATGTATATCCTAAAGATAAATTTGATGAGACCCTTAAACTTGTTGATGAAAGTTCATCTTATGCTTTGACAGGAGCAATATTTAGCAAAGATAGACATGCTATTGAGCGAGCTTCAGATGTTTTAAAATATGCTGCTGGTAATTTTTATATCAATGATAAGCCTACAGGAGCAGTAGTTGGACAGCAGCCTTTTGGTGGAGCGAGGAAGTCTGGGACCAACGATAAGGCGGGAGCTCAAATGAATTTATTGAGATGGGTAAGCGCACGTACTATAAAGGAAACATTTTTGGAAGTGACCGATTACAATTATCCTTTTTTGGATTCAGAATAGTTGAATCCTATTTCAACATGAAAAGGTTAGAGTTTAACTTTCATAAATGTTTAGAGATTAATTTTTGTTCTTAAGTCGAGTCAGATTAAATGAAATCTTTATTGATATTTTGTATTAGTTTAATTTCCACTTTTTGTCATTCGCAAATAGATCATTGGGAGAGTGTAGTTCTACCAGGTGATTATTGGTTTTACAGGGTACCGAGCAGTCAACCAAATCCTTCATGGAATCTGCTTTATTTTGATGATTCAAATTGGGCCCAAGGGATGTCTGGATTTGGCTATGGAGATGATGATGATGCCACGTTAGTTCCTGAAAATACCATCTCAATTTATTTGAGAAAAACATTTGATATCATTGACATTGATGCAATCGATAAGATACGATTGGACATTGACTACGATGATGGATTCGTGGCGTATCTTAACGGTCAAGAAATAGCAAGGGATTTGGTTTCGGGAGCTATTCCTCGTTATGATCAGTTAAGCGATGGGCACCACAATGCGTTATTGCCTGAGGGCCAAAAACCAGAATATTTTTATGTCGATAAAGATCTTTTGGTAGAGGGCCCTAATGTCATTGCCGTACAAGTACATAATCAATCAAGTACATCATCTGATTTGACGGCATTACCGATACTATCATTGGCAATCAATAATGTTGAATACAATTATAGAAATACCCCGAGTTGGTTTTCAGCTCCCATTTATGTAGACTTTCAATCATCCAACTTACCCATTGTAGTTATAGAGACAGTTAATAATCAATCTATCCCCTTAGAACCTAAAATTAATGCAAAAATGATTATTGTTGATAGGGGAATAGGGCAAAGAAACGATATTTCTGATGTGGCTAATCATGATCACATAGATTTTAACGGTGCCATAAAAATAGAAATACGAGGTTCATCTTCATCTCTATTGCCAAAAAAGCAATATGCTCTAACTACTTATGATAGCATGGGACAAAAAGACAACGTGAAAATCTTGGGAATGCCAAGAGACAATGATTGGATTTTAAATGGTATTGCTTACGACTCCTCGCTTATCAGAGATTATTTAAGTTATCAATTATCTAATCAAATAGGGCAATATGCTTCAAGGGGTAAATATTGTGAACTTATGCTGAATGGGATTTATAATGGGATTTATCTTTTTCAAGAAAAATTAAAGATCGATGACAATCGAATTAACATTAAAAAAATTCAGTCCGAAGATCTTTCACTACCTAATCTTACGGGGGGATATATTATCAAAACAGATAAAATTGAGGGTGCAGATTTGGAAGCTTGGAGTATGCCAAATTATGGTGGATGGAGGAGTAGCTTTGTCCATGAATATCCAAATTCTACAGATGTAAAACCGGCTCAACATGAATACATAAAAGCGGAGTTTGAGCGCTTGGCAAATACATCAAGAGATAAAAATAATTCCGTCGAGGATGGTTACCCATCTGTGATAGATATTCCTTCATTTATCGATTTTATGATTTTAAATGAGTTTTCTGGAAACGTAGATGGCTATCAGTTTAGCACATTCTTTCACAAGGAGCGTAATGGGAAGTTACGTGCAGGGCCTATCTGGGATTTTAATTTAACTTATGGTAATGACCTTTTCCTTTGGGGGTATGATCGAAGTTTTACTTTTGGGTGGCAGTTTGATGATGGGGGTAATATGGGGGCAAAATTTTGGAAAGATTTATTTGATGATCCTGTTTATAATTGTTATTTGAGCAAAAGATGGCAAGAACTAACTGATTTTGGTATGCCACTCAATGCGGTGAAAGTAATTGATTTTATCGATGAGACAGTTCTTCACATTTCGGAGGCAGCTGCGAGACAAGAAGCTCTTTGGGGAACCACAGGTGTTTTTGACCAGCAAATCAGCGAATTGAAAAGCTTTATCATGGATAGAAATTCATGGTTAGCCAGCCAATTGGCATCAACGAGTTCTTGCATATCGGTGACGCAACCAGCACTTGTGATTAGTAAAATTAATTATCACCCCTCAATTGAGGAGGGTGAAGTTTCCAGTAACTATGAGTTCATTGAAATTACCAATGCAAGTGAGATTGCTGTAGATCTAACTGGGTTATATTTGGGTGAGTTAGGACTTACCTATCAATTTCCAAGAGGGATATTTATGGGAGGAAATACTAGTTTATATTTAGCCAATGATGCAAAATCTTTTGAAGATCGTTATGGATTCATGCCTTTTGATGAATTTACGAGAAGTTTATCTAATGAAAGTGAGAAAATTTTATTGCTAGATGGTTATGGAAATATAATAGATGAGGTTACCTATTCAGATAAAGTCCCTTGGCCAACCCAAGCAGATGGTTTAGGCGCTTACTTAGAGTTAGAAGAGCTTACACTTGATAATAATGATGGAGCTAATTGGGAAGGGCAATTCAGTTCACTCATCCAGAAGGGTATTTTGGGAGGGCTCAATACTTTACAACCAGTAGTATCTATTTTTCCTAATCCGTCAAAAGAAAAGTTTTACATTACTGCTGGTGGAAAGATTAGACTTGTTAATATTTGGAGTATTGAGGGGAAATCTATGGGTCAATATCGTTTTAATAGTGAAAAAGTTGAATTAATATTGAATGATTATAAAGAAGGAACTTATTATATCGAGATTCAAACTGAAATAGGACGATTTTTGAGAAGATTCATAAGGAATTAAATCAATTTAGTTTATAAACATTTCAAGAAATTATTGGACAGGACATTATTACTTTTCGTCGATTAGCGTGTTTGTTCAATTATAATTAATAAAAATTTTTAGTATCTAATACTTTTTACTTGCCTGTTAATTTATTATTATCTAGGGGATAATGATCAGGTGCTTTAAGTAATATTGGAAAGTATCTTTCAAGTCGTTTTTTAGGGCTATTAATTAAAAAAAGAGTAAAGAAAATATTCTTTACTCTTTTTTGATTACTATGTTGTTCACAGAAGTAGAAAAATTTGCTCTCGCTTTTCTTAACAAATAATAGTGTCAATCAAGGACATACGGTCATCATGACACTTTGACCTTATGAACTTTTCTTAAAAACGCCTCAATTCATACAGAAAGGATTTGATTGAGCAAGAGAGGACATAAAGAATACCAAAAAAGGTTTCTTTTTATTTTTCAACTCTTTTTCTTCTCATTCTTTTATTTTGCCTGGTTGCTCTTCTCTTTCTTGGCATTTCTTTTGAGGCCATCACAGTGTTTTCATTATCTAGGTCTACTTGAGATAATAAAATGTTATTATTGGCTTTCTGAGAAATCTGAAATGGCATGGCTTGAGCAATAGAAAACACTAGTAATGTTATAAAAACTGCTATTAATTTTTTCATATTTGTTGTTTATTTTTAAAAAATTATATAAATATATCAATTTTTATTCAAATAGCAACAACCCAACCTAAATTATTGGGCCAGTCATTTTTATGCATAAATGTATTTTTTAAATTTCATTATTATGTAATTAATTCATTTTATAAATGAATTATAGGTTTAATTTGTTACATGAAAGCGAATTATAAAACCCTTGGACTTAAGAAGGGAGCTTCTCAGAAGGAGATCCAAAAGGCTTATGAGCGCTTAGCTAAAAAGTTAGATCCTGAGAGTAACAATAATGATCCGTTTTTTGAACAGCAGCTAAACAAAGTCGAGGAGGCCTACGAAGCTTTATCACAGCATTTGATTTCATCAAATAAAGATGGAGGGAATTTTGATGGAGACCCTCTCACGGGAAAAAAAAGAGGTAAAAACAAGCATAAAAACAAGTATATTGTCGATGACATACCCGTAAAGGAGCTGAACTGGTTTCTTAAAATCTTCACTATTGGGGATAAATTTAGTCTTCAAGATTTCTTTGATCGGGCTAAAAAAATGGTCGTTGAGTTTTTCGCTATTTTTTTTGGTGTATTCCTATCTTTGGCAGTCGATCAAAAGAGAGAGAATAGCAACCATCGAAGTGATAATATAAATAATATGAAAAAGCTGAAAGTCGAACTACAGGATATTCTCGTTTATACCGATGAATACATTGAGGGTGTTACGTGGTTTAATGATCTTTTTCAGAGGCAATATGACCGTTGGGGTGAAAATAGTGATTCTGTCTTTTTGGATATTATGGGTGAAGGTGATGAATCTTATGTATTTGCTCCACTCAGTTTTTACGAACAAGCGATGCCTTATGATCCACCTAAAGTGACATATGAGTCTGTACAGCTCGATGGCACTTTTCGATTTCTTGATGATACTTTAGAGCATGAATTGACTCAAATATATTCTGGGAGTAATTTGTTCTATATTAAGGAAAATGCCTATGCTAGAGATCAAGCAATTGTTGATGATTTTGTTTCTCGCATTTCTGATCGTTGGGTGGAAGAGTTAGGTGACGTAAAAACTCAGTACAATTATTTTTGGGAGGGCAATAGAAAATACATTCAAAATGATTATTATATAAATCATAATGTCTTTAGAAGGCTTGAAAATTTTGATCAAATTACAGATCAATTACTGGAGCACAAAGCAAGTGTTGAAGGTGCTATTTCCTTATTAGATTCAATATTGAAACATAAGGAGGAGGAGATTGAAATCATCTATTGGGTAGTTGATTTTGATTTTTTGCACAAAAAGTGATTTTTTGTAGGATTTGACCCATTTAAAGGATTCCCTAATGTTTAGTCAAGAGCGATCCTATTTGTAATTAATTGTAGAATTTTTGATTAAAAGTTGGATTCTATTAATATTTTGAATTTTACATTATCTCACCTAACCGACATTATTTTTCGAAGAACGGTACGATCGCGAAGGTCTCGTATGGCCATCATGGATTGATAATCCTTGTCTGCATCGATAGTTGGGATTGATGATGCTTTGATATAATCTGAATATTTGGCATACCAATCTACAGTCAGGTAATTCCAATACAAATCAGTGCCGTATTTATCTATTCTTTTTTGTAAAGTCCATCCGGTTCTAAATTTTTCGTCATGCATGGCCGCCGTTGTCAAATCTATTTCCATATCTTCAAATGTCTTGAATTTACCTTCCTTAACTTTCATGAAATTCATCACCATAAATTCTTCAGGGATAGTGTTGGCCTTTGAAATGCTCTTAACTGTTGTTATAATATAATCACCGATAATATCACGACTGGTAATATTGTTTTCATAAAAAGTTTTAATATCACTATTAGTCATGTCCGGAAAAACTTTTTGCATGTCGACACCTGAATAAAGACTATCCATTTTGGATATATCCGTCAAGGTGATAACAACATGGCTGAATGGGGTTTGGCGTGAATTTACGACTCGCCACAAATCCCAACCATTGATAATTCCATCTTCTATCCTTTGTTGGTTGAGGCGTGCAAATTTTTGCGTCAGATTTTCACTGTAATTGCTTCCTTCTTTGGCCTTGATGAAAGTGAGTCTTAAGTAAGTATCATATGCTTGGCTCATAGAGCTCAGGGAAACGCAGATAGATAGGGTGAGCAAAATGTATTTCATTAATTTTTTTGAATCCAATATATTACATCTTTCATGATTGATCAAATGGTTTTAATAAAAAATCAACAAATACTCAATTAGGGCTAAAAGAATATTCAGATTTTGAAAATATTTTTAACAGTTGTAATATTGAAAGCTTTGTTTAAAGAACTTTCTCAATTAGGTATTGGGTACCTTGAAATGTATACGAATTTCCTGGGATTTTATTCAGCATAACTTGACCCAGAGGCGATAAGGTGGAAATAGCAAAAACCTTTACATCAGCTATTTTCAGGGCCCCAAAGTTGGCAGAAAAATAATAAAAATTGTTTGACTCTTTTACCAGGGCTCCTAGGCTTACTTTATCGACGGATTTTCCTAAGTCGATCAAGTCCAAAGCTTTTTTCAGTTTATAAGCATCTTGGAGTTGAACAACAAACTTTTCTTTTTCGAGCATAATCATCGAACGTCCTGTTTCGTATTTGTCTCCTACCGAACTTTTGATTTCAGCATTGGAAGCTTCTTGAAGGGACTCTAATTCTGATTTTAGGTCCTCAATTTTCGTCTGAGCAAGATTTGAGCATTTTTGATGAACCTTTAATTTTAGCGTGGCTAAGTCCATCGTAACTAAAAATCAAACTTAATTCCCTGCGCCAGGGGAAGTTCTTTGGAATAATTAATTGTATTAGTTTGTCTACGCATGTAGGCTTTCCAAGAATCAGAACCTGATTCCCTTCCACCACCTGTTTCTTTTTCACCACCAAATGCACCACCAATTTCTGCGCCCGAAGTACCAATATTTACATTGGCTATGCCACAATCTGACCCTGCGTGTGATAAAAAAAGTTCGGATTCACGTAAGTTGTTGGTCATGATTGCAGACGATAGGCCTTGAGGGACATTATTTTGAATTTGAATGGCCTCATCTAGATTTTTATATTTTATCAAATATAAGATAGGAGCGAAGGTTTCCTCACATATCATTTTATGATATTGCTCCATTTCATAAATGCAAGGTTTGACATAGCAGCCCGAGGTATATTCAGAACCAGTCAATATACCACCTTCTACCACTACTTTTCCACCCTCAGCATTGATTTTCATCCGTGCGCTTTCATAGTCCTTTACGGCGTTCTGATCAATTAGCGGGCCCATGTGGTTTTGTTCATCAAGGGGATTACCTATAGTAATCTGTTGATAGGCATGTATCAATTTTGATTTCATGACTTCAAATTGGCTCTCATGGATGAGTAATCTTCGAGTGGAGGTACATCGTTGTCCGGCCGTACCTACGGCACCGAAAACGGCACCAGGGATAGCTATTTCAAGATCTGCATTTTTGGTGATGATCATGGCATTATTACCCCCAAGCTCCAAAATGGATTTACCTAATCGAGCCCCTACGGCAGCGGCCACAGATTTACCCATTCTGGTAGATCCGGTAGCTGAAATTAACGAAATTCGAGAGTCTTCGGCCATGATTTTACCTATTGTAGCGTCGCCAATCACCAAGCAACAAATACCGGCGGGAACATCATTGGTTTCAAATACTTTTTGAATAATTTTCTGACATGCAATAGAGGTCATGGGTACTTTTTCTGAGGGCTTCCAAATACAAACATCTCCACATACCCAAGCCAGCATGCTGTTCCAAGCCCAGACAGCTACAGGAAAATTAAATGCTGAAATAATTCCTACAACTCCCAAAGGGTGCCATTGCTCATACATCCTGTGTGCAGCTCGTTCGGAGTGAATGGTTAAACCATACAGTTGCCGAGATAATCCCACTGCAAAATCACAGATGTCTATCATTTCTTGCACTTCACCCATACCTTCTTGAAGTGATTTACCCATTTCATATGAGACCAATTTGCCCAAGGCTAATTTTTTCATTCTCAAAGCATTACCAATTTGACGAATGATCTCTCCGCGTTGAGGGGCAGGGATCAGTCTCCATTTTAAAAAGGCTTTGTTCGCAGCTTTGATTACTTGGTTATATTCTTTTTCGGTAGCCAAATTCACTGTGCCAATTACGACTCCATCTACAGGTGAAATAGAGTTGATTGAAGTACCTTGTGTTGAGATCCATTTCGGGCCGATGGCAGCTCCCAAGTTTTCTTTTTTAATTTCTAGTTCAGATAGAAAGGAAGTGTCAATAAGAGTCATATTTTTTTTGAGGTTTTAAAATATCGTTACAAATTAAAAGAATCTTAATTCTAGAACATAAAAAAACCGTTTCTAATTAGAAACGGTTTTAGTGTATTAGATAATCTTGTTACCAAGCAATGCCGTAATACACTTTTTCGCCATTAGGATAATAGCCTGTTATCAATATGCCGTCCCCTTTAACAGCATCTAAATAAATTTTTAACTCTTCTATGTTTTTGATAGATCTCTTATCTATCATGGTAATGATAAAGCCGGGTTGTATTCCCGCTTTTTTCCATTTTCCTGGACCAATTTCTTTCAGTCGAATACCTCCTTTTAGGTTGAGCTTCTTAAGTTCTTTTTGAGATAAATCTTCAAAAGAACCACCATCTAAATTAAGACGGTTGATTGCTTTTACTACTTCCATTGTACCTAGACTATTTTGTAATATCACTGATACTTTTTGAGTCTTTTGATTACGAATGTACTTAACCCATACTTGATCCCCTGGGCGATTCAATGCGACTTGCTCTTGCAACTCTGAAGTATTGTTAACGGGTTTCTCATTAACAGCGATAATGACATCCCCGGATTCTAATCCAGCAAGATCTGCAGCAGACTGGTTTCCAACTGAAGCAACATACACACCTCGATTGACTCCTAAATTTTCTTCTTTAGCTAATTTGGCATTTACATCCCCTATTCTGATTCCTAATAAAGCCCTTTGTACTGTTCCATATTCCAATAAATCAACATAAACTTTTTTGACTAAACTTACTGGGACGGCGAAGGAATAACCTGCATAAGATCCAGTTGGAGACATGATAGCTGTATTTATGCCTACTAGTTCTCCCTTTAAATT
>PYIJ01014483.1_pt1 | contig 64311 bp, 52 predicted proteins | sample 3578051 | NCBI WGS metagenome assembly PYIJ01 (sample SAMN08408021, study PRJNA431606) | Marine metagenome isolate SA_KN192-05_S13_5m, whole genome shotgun... | biome: marine; feature: oceanic pelagic zone; material: water; isolation source: surface water sample, 0.2-0.8 um fraction ... | reverse complement strand
TTTTTTTTTTTTTTTTAAACCGCCTCTATTTGTGTTTCTAAGGTAACGATTTTTTCAGGTACATTTATGTTGTTGATGTGCACTCGTGCACCAGTTTCATCAAGTACATCAATTGCTTTATCAGGCAAAAAACGATCACTTATATATCTATCTGAAAGAGTCACACAGGCTTTGATCGCGTCTTTACTGTAGATCACATTGTGGTGCTCTTCATATTTACTTTTAATATTTTCCAAAATTTGGCTTGTTTCGTCAGGTGTAGTTGCATCTACCATAACCATCTGGAATCTTCTTGCTAAAGCCCCATCTTTCTCAATGTATTGGCGATATTCGTCTAAAGTAGTGGCCCCTACACATTGAATTTCCCCACGTGCAAGGGCTGGTTTAAACATATTGGAGGCATCTAGTGAACCTGAAGCACCTCCTGCTCCTACGATTGTATGCAACTCATCAATGAATATAATAACGTTCGGAGACTTTTCTATTTCAGTCATAACGGCTTTCATTCTTTCCTCAAACTGTCCTCTGTATTTTGTCCCCGCCACCAATGAGGCAAGATCTAAAGTAACCACTCGCTTTCCAAATAGTACCCGAGACACTTTTTTCTGAACAATCCTTAATGCTAAACCTTCAGCTATGGCGGTTTTGCCAACACCCGGCTCACCTATTAGAATGGGATTATTTTTTTTTCTCCTACTCAAAATTTGGGCTACACGTTCGATTTCCTTCTCTCGACCAACTATAGGATCCATTTTGTCTTCTTCAGCCAATTTTGTTAGGTCTCTTCCGAAATTGTCTAATACGGGCGTCTTAGTTTTTTCACCCCCTTTGACCGAAGACTCTCCTCTTCCACTTCCTTGACTGGACCCTGCTCCAAAAATTTTTCCCCCATCATCATCAGGATCATCAGTTTCAGATTCTGCCAGAGGATTCTCAGTTTGATATTCCAACATCTCCTTAACTACATCATAGCCTACATCAAATTTATCTAAAATTTGTGTGGCCAAATTATCATCATCTCTTAGAATTGACAGCAGTAAATGCTCTGTTCCGATCAAGTGGCTTTTGAAAATTTTTGCCTCTAAATAAGTAATTTTTAATACTTTTTCTGATTGACGCGTAAGTGGAATATTAGCTAAATTTTGAACGTTACTTGTCGTAGTCCCTTTGGTCGCTTGCTCAACTGAATTTCTTAACTCATCTAAAGAAACTCCCAATTTCTTAAGCAAACCAATAGCTACACCCTCACCCTCGCGAATCATACCAAGCAACAGATGCTCAGTTCCAATGTAATCATGTCCTAGCCTAAGGGCCTCTTCTCTACTCAATGAAATTACTTCTTTTACTCTATTTGAAAACTTAGCTTCCATAATCAGCTTTTTTGCGAACTATTGTTTACGTAAAAATAAACTCTAATTTCCTTTAAAACGAGTGTATTCTATTTTTAAACAAAATTTTAGTCATTTAATTCCAATTTTTAATCATTTATTGACTGCTGCAAAATATTTAGAGCATTAGGCCCTTCACACATTAGCAAATCTATTATTGATAAATTTTCTGCAAAATTGCTGCCAAAATTTTGATTATATGAAATCGGATGGTAAAAACTTCTTGATTCTGAAGGTTTTTTGGCCAAAATTATATCCCTAAGGTCTAAAACATCTTTTTGGACCTCCTGATGGTAAATAAAAGTAAAATTAAATGACATGTCAATTTGTAAGATTTTAAGACAAACTGTCATCATTGAAATTGATAAGTCTAGAAGATAGGTTGGCCTTGAGATCCAAATTTGATCAAATAGATCATAGAAATAATCATAAAAAGGGGCCTTGCCGTAGGCGGCCTGAACTGCCTTTCTTTGATTTTTTAACCAATTTTGATGATAATCAATGGTCACATCACGGTAAATTGTTTTTTTTTGATAGTGTACGGGAATCGTTAACATTTGAATCTGATTCGGACCCAGGATATAAAATCGATTACGATAGGTCTGCTTTACGAAATAATCACTTACTTCCAAGATAACTTTTTTTGAATTAATCAGTCTTGTAAAAAATTCTAGACTTCCTAAATAATGAAGTTCAATGCATATAGCTGATTTGGTCATGACTAAAAAATTATTTACTTCAACCTTCTTTACTCTTTTTATTTAGAATTCACCTCCCAAATAATTTAAGATTGTACTGGCTTAATAATTACATCAGCCCTCATAGAAAAATTTATCCAATTTTTATGTTGACCATAAATCAATTCAGGATCTTCAACATTTCCAATTGTTTTAAGGTAATTATTTAATAGCGAAGAGACAATGGAATTATTTAATTCTTTATCTTCACCTGTGAAAGTTTGATTTTTTAAAATTTTTATCACAGTTTTTTTCTCACTTTCAAGATTTCAGACACTTTATTTGATGTATTTTAAATAGAGGTGTTTGGACTGGGTAGTGATTCTTTTATAAATACAAACACAACAACAATAGGATTTTCCGCGTAAGCAGTTGAAAGAACTGAAATCGTAACATACAGAAGCTAAATTCATCTTTTTGTGATTTTAGTTTGTGATTTTTCTGAACTAGCAAATACTTGGAAAACATATCAAACTTAGTCTGTAAACATCATCCCATGGCTATTATGATTAATCCATCCACAATGAAGTTATTTTACAATCTGAGTAATCTTTTGAGGATCTTAATACTCTTCATAAAAAAATGCGAATAATACTATTTGAATGTAATTATAATCGTTTCAGTTTAAAAAATGAGTAATAATATTTTCTATTACTATTTTTGTCAATATGAAAAACAAAAATTTCCTAGCCGCTGGATTGATTATTGGAAGTATGCTTGTTTCTTCCTTTAGTTTTTATTGTTGGCAAATCGTTTACACGCCGAATATTCTGGTAAATAAAGAGGAGATTATCTTCAATATCCCTACCGGGGCTGACTTTAAATATGTCCAAAACTCATTGTATGATCTCGGTATTGTAAATGACATAGTATCTTTTAGTTTTTTGTCAAAGTTAAAGCGCTACGATGAATCGGTAAAATCAGGATCGTATCTAATTAAAGCAGATATGTCTAATAATGATGTAATAAATATGCTTCGATCTGGGGATCAAATCCCAATCAAATTAACCTATTCGCATGCTCGAAGTCTTCAGGATCTCGCAGGAAAAATTGCATCTTACCTAGAATTTGATTCTGCAACAATGATTTTGAATCTATCAAATAGAGACGTAGCATCATCTTATGGGTTTACCAAAGAAACTTTTATGTGTATGTTTTTACCCAATACTTATGAGGTCTACATTACCGACCAACCCAAAGCTGTGTTGAATAGAATTTATTCAGCCTACAAAACATTTTGGAATTCAGAGCGCACGGCTATGGCCAAATCACTAAATCTTAGTCCAGAACAAGTTATCATTTTAGCATCAATTGTTGATGCCGAAACTAATCAAATGGATGAAGCTCCCACCATAGCGGGTGTTTATATTAATAGACTAAACAAAAATATTAAATTACAGGCAGATCCAACCTTAGTTTTTGCCTTGGGAGATTTCAACATAAAGCGGGTTCTTAAAAGGCACATGCAAATAAACTCTCCATACAATACTTACAAATATCGAGGATTACCTCCAGGGCCTATTAACATTCCTTCGATTGCGGCTATTGAAGCTGTGCTTAATTATGAAAAGAATGACTATCTATATTTTTGTGCAAATCCAGACTTTTCCGGTAAGCATATATTCGCAAGAACACTGTCTCAACATAATAAAAATGCCCGATTACTTCATCTAGCGTTGAATAATAAAAAAATCTACAAATAATGTTTCAAAACGAAGTAAAGCTCAGAGTAAGATATGCCGATACGGATCAAATGGGTTTTGTATATTATGGTAATTATGCTGCTTTCTACGAAGTTGCACGAGTAGAATCTTTCAGAAACTTAGGTTATTCTTATAAAGATTTGGAGAATAGTGGTATTGGAATGCCAGTCCTAGAGATGCAATCCTCATATCATGCACCTGCTAAATATGATGATTTACTAAAAATTATAATTAAAATCCCTGAAATGCCCAGAGCACGCATTCGCTATGAGTATGAAATTTATAATGAAGAGGCACAACTGCTTAATACTGGTGAAACTACACTAGCTTTTGTTAACATGGCTAATGGAAGGCCGATAAAAATGCCTAAAGATCTCAAAGAATTGATTAGCACTTACTTCAGGATTTAATCATGCTTTTTCTTTTTTGACCATCTGCTCAATCTCAAACATTTCATCTCTCAGCCTGGCTGCTTCCACAAAATCTAAATCATGTGCAGCTTTTTCCATTTTCTTACGTGTCTCAAGACCGAACCTCTTGAGCGCATTCAAGTCCATTTGTGCCAAGACAGGGTCTGCTGTGACAGAGAACATAGTACTATTTTGATAATTTTTAGGCTCTTTTCTACTATCTGCTGCCGATGTCTGACTCATAATGGCATTTCGATCTTTAAAAATGGTTTTAGGTTTGATATTGTGCTTATCATTAAATTTTTTTTGAATGACCCTTCGTCGTGCGGTTTCATCTATGGCCCGTTGCATAGATCCGGTCATTTTATCTCCGTACATAATGACCAATCCATGGTCGTTTCTTGCTGCACGACCAATTGTTTGAATCAAGGATCTTTCATTTCTTAAAAACCCTTCTTTATCAGCATCCATAATAGCTATTAAAGAAACCTCGGGAATATCCAATCCTTCTCTGAGTAAATTAACGCCAACTAAAACATCAAAGACTCCCAATCGCAATTCTCTCAATATTTCAACACGATCTAAAGTGGCCACTTCACTATGCATGTATTTTGCCTTAACTCCCATTTGGGATAAATACTTACAAAGTTCCTCAGCCATACGCTTAGTTATGGTAGTCACTAAAATACGATCTCCCATATGTATTCTTTTTGAAATTTCTTCCATCAAATCGTCTACTTGATTTTGGGTAGATCTTACCTCAATCACTGGGTCTAATAATCCGGTGGGTCTGATTAATTGTTCAACCACTACTCCATCGGAAGCGCGTAACTCGTAATCAGCGGGAGTGGCACTTACATAAATAGTTTGCCCAATTAAGCCTTCAAATTCGGCAAAAGTCAACGGTCGATTATCGAGTGCTGAGGGCAACCTAAACCCATAGTCGACTAAATTAACTTTTCGGCTGCGATCTCCACCCCACATGGCACGTACTTGGGGAATGGATACATGACTTTCATCAATGAACATTAAAAAATCATCAGGAAAATAATCAATTAGACAAAACGGCCTTGATCCTGGATTTCTTTTATCAAAATATCTCGAATAATTTTCTACGCCGGAGCAGTATCCAATCTCTCTCATCATCTCGAGATCAAATTCTGTTCGCTCCTTAATTCTTTTAGCTTCTAAAAAACGTCGATCCTCTTCAAAAAACTGTACTTGCTTTACCAAGTCGTCCTGAATTTCTCTAATGACCTTATTGAGATGATCCTTTCCGGTTACAAAAAGATTTGCGGGAAATATAGTAATCGTTTTCTCATCTGAGATTTTCGCTCCTGACAAAGGATCAATTCTTTGAATCGATTCCAACTCGCTCCCCCAAAAAATGAAGCGGTAAGCAAAATCAGCGTAAGCCACAAATACGTCTACGGTATCCCCTTTCACTCTGAAAGTTCCTCTTTTAAATTCCGTTTCTGTTCTGCTGTAGAGTATGTCGACCAACTTCAATAAAAATATATTTCGGGGTATTTCATCTCCTTGCTCTATATGAATGACATGTTTCCCAAATTCCTCTGGGTTACCAATTCCATATATACATGAAACAGAAGCGATGACAATGATATCCCGCCTTCCGGATAGCAGGGCTGAGGAGGCACTCAACCGTAATTTTTCTATCTCATCGTTGATAGATAAATCTTTTTCTATATAAATATTGGTTGTGGGTATGTAAGCCTCCGGCTGATAATAATCATAGTAAGATATAAAATACTCAACTGCATTTTCAGGAAAAAAACTTTTAAACTCACCGTATAGTTGGGCGGCTAAAGTTTTATTATGACAGAGAATTAAACTAGGTCGTCCAGATTGTGCGATGACATTGGCCATCGTAAAAGTTTTACCTGAACCCGTTACCCCTAATAGCGTTTGGTTTGGCTCCTGAGATTCAATACCTTGAACAAGTTTTTTTATAGCAACAGGTTGGTCTCCAGTGGGTTGAAAATCGGATTTTAGTTTGAACTCCATTATTATTTTTTATTCCAAATTTCCCATGACTTTTCAGCTTGCAGTTCTAACATTTCGAGCCCATTTTTAGTTCGTGCTTTATGTAGCCTTCCTTGTCTAATAAAAAAAGTCTCCTCAGGATTATAGATCAAATCGAAACAGTAGTGATTATGACCAACATTCTGATAAGAAATCGGGGGACCTTCCTCAATATTGGGAAACATTCCTTTTGGGGTAGCATTGACTAGCAAATGATGCCGATTGATAATAGACGGATCTTGACCTAATTGCGAATAAGTAAAATCTCCTTTTGTAATCTCACGAGAAACAATTTTAAAAGGAATTTTGAGATCCTTTAAACCTGCCTGAACTGCTAAACTTGATCCGCCTGATCCAAAAATCAAAGCCTCTAATTCTACTCCCATCAACCAGGTCTTTAAAGATTCTTTGAAACCAAAAACGTCTGAATTGAATCCTATGAGTTTATTCCCTTTTCTTTTGACCACATTGACTGCTTTAACACTTGCTGCTGAAACATCTATTTTGTCTAGAAATGACATTACCTCTATTTTATAAGGAATTGTAACATTGACCCCTTCCAAATCTGGATATCGATCCCAAATTTGGGTAAACCCTCTAAGACTTTCTATTTCAAAAACGTCATATCTATGGGAGTGGGAAATATTAAGCTTCTTAAACTTTTTTGAAAAATACTTCTGTGAAAAAGAATGTCCTAAAGGATAACCAACAAGTCCGTAACGCTTCATATCAATTGATTTTAGGTTATGTTAAACAGATAATATCTATAACTTATGATATTTTATCCTTGACTATTAGCCTTTTTCCCTAAGTGTTCTATTCCAGATACCACAATAAATCCTAACAGCATGAGTCCCACTCCAATAATCATCTCGGTGTCAAAACTTGGAAAGTACCAATCATAACCTGCTGCTTTTTCCCTATTTTCAATTTCTATGTAGTGGGTCGTTTTCCAAGGCCAAATTATCAAAAGTGATCCGACTACAAAGCCAGTTAATAAGCTGATAGTGGCATCTTGGAAGTGATCAAAAAAATAATTAAAAATCCTTGAAAACATAACTACCCCCAATAAACATCCGAGGACAAAAGGAATCAAAAATTTAAAATTAAGGTGACTGATGGACTGGAGCATTAAAACGTAATTACCCATAAGTAAAAGTACATATGAGCCTGACAGCCCTGGCAGGATCATACTAGAAATGGCCACCATACCACATAACACAACATAAGCCCAATGATCATTAGCTTCCAAAGGCGTAATAAACGCTATAGAAACGGCAACAGAATATCCTATGAAAAAAGTGATTATTACACCCAATGAAAATTTACCTATTTGTCTTCCCACCCCCAGAATAGATGCCGCAACCAGCCCAAAGAAGAAAGCAAGAGTAAATGTTTCGTAATCCTTTAGTATGTATTCTAGTAGATGAGCCAAAGTAAAAATGCTCAAGGTAATGCCTGAGAAAAGTATAGACAAAAACTTCAAGTCTGTTTTTCCCACGACCTCCCGAAAATGACCATGCATTAATAAATTCAAAATGGAAAAATCAAATGATTTTAAAGACTTTATCAGCCTCTCATATATACCAGAAATAAAAGCTATTGTCCCTCCAGAAACCCCTGGGATTACATTTGCCGCACCCATAGCAAATCCTTTCAGAAAAAGCCCTACATCTTTTTTCACAAAATTAGTTAATTAAATGATCGTGAAACGTATCTCCCCGGAGACCGAGTCTTACCGTTTCCAGTGGGATCACTTCATTGGTCGCAATATTACCGAGATTGACATTGGTTCCACATAATTTAATAAACCAGACTTGCTGAGATTTTTGAGGCGCTTCCCACAGAATTTTGTCCTTAGGTATTTGAGTTAAAATTTCTTCAACTAATCCCTGCCTCACCTCACCAGAATTTCTAAAGAGTCCCACATTCCCACTTTCCCTTGCTTCTCCGATGACCTTCCATGCACCAGCATCAAGTTCCGTTTGCATCTGATCAATCCACTTGTATGGAGGAATAATTTTCGCTGCATCCTTAGAACCCACTTCGCTAAGTACCGTATAGTTTTTTGATATCCTATGAATAAAATCACATTTTTCGTCATGATTCATGGTGATCGAACCATCACTTACTTCTACATGCTCCAAACTATATTTGTCAACTACCTTCATGAAATCATTAAATTGGTCCCTGATCACAAAAGCTTCAAAAAGAGTCCCTCCAAAATAACAAGGTATTCCATTATTTTGATACAACTTAATTTTTTCATCAAGTTGGGGAGTGACATAAGAAGTTGCCCACCCTAGCTTCACAATATCAATGAAATCGCCCGAAGATTCAATCATATCTTCTGCCTCACGAATCGAAAGTCCCTTATCCATCACCATAGTGTACCCTGACTCTCGGGGTTTTTGGGTTCTATTCGGAATATTCTTTAAAAAGTAATTCATTTTTGAAAATAAAATTAAGTACGAAAATATGTTATTTTATGATTTAATGCACTCATTGATCGTCTTTTCTATACTTATCTATAATTTTGAAAAGTGCTTTTTGTATCGTTAAATCTTCAAAAAAATTGTAAACTTGCACATGTCCTTCATAGTTTAAGATAAGTGCTTGTTCTAAAATGACCATAGCTTCTTTATATTTTCCATATGCCAGTAAATAAACAGTCTTTCGATATAAATAATCAGATCGATCAGGGGTATCAGATAAACCCATCTCTATGATATTCAATGCCTTTTGATAATCTCCTTGATCGTAATAAATACTAGACCAATCCAACCAAACAGCAGCATTAACAGGTTCTAATTGACATAATTGCTCATAGATTTCTATTGATGATACACTGTTTCCTAAACTGTATTCTGATTCCGCCAATGACTTGAGATATGACGTATTAAGAGGATCAATTTTTATGGCTTTTTTAAAAAAATGTGTGGCCTCTAACCAATTCTCTTTAAACGCAAAACAAGTCCCCACTCCAAACCATGCCTGATGATATAACGAATCAATTTTAGAGGCTTTTGTATAATAGCGAAGACCAATTTCATACTGACCCATTTTCTCATAAGCAGCCCCTATATGACAATAAAGATCAGGGCTAGGCCCTTCATATTCTAAGGTTAATAAGTAGGAAGCTATGGCTTTATCATATTTTTCAAGGTTCATGTACGTATTACCCATATTGAAATGTGCGCTGCTGAAAGTTCCATCAATAGCAATGGCAAACTCATATGCATCTATGGCTTTGTCAAATTTTTTGAGCTTGTTATACACAATCCCCATGTTGTACCAGGCGTATTCAGAATACGGATCCACATCTATAAACCTTTTGTAAAAAGGAATACTTTTATCTAAAGCACCCATGATTTCTAAACAATAAGTTAACTCATAAAGTACACTCTCATTATTTAAATTAAATTTAGCAGCCTCCTTGTAGGTCTCTATTGCTTTTTCAAAATCCTCTAGTCCCTGATAAGCAAGACCTATTTGATACAAAATTTCGTCCCGATCTTCTGACATGGGAAGTATTTTTTTAAAACAATCTATGGAAGACAAATATTCTCCTGATATTGTGTGCAATGAACCTTTCTGCATCAATAGATCGACATCACCAGGTGCATAAATCAAGGCAGCATCAATGCATGATATAGCTTCCAAAAGTTTACCTGTTCTGGCTAAAATTTCAGCTTTATCTAAGATGAGATCAGTAGAATATTCGTATTGCTTCAATCCTAAATCACAAGCCTTCAATGCCCACTTCATTTTATCTGATTCTAGATAAAAATTGATGATAGTTAAAAAATCGTCCTCATCAAAATATTGATTATTCCCTATTTTTAAATGCGTTTCAAATCTCTTAATGAGCTCTTTTTCTTCTTTTTTTCTGTAATGTTCCATCATACCTCTACAAAATCAATGAATATCCAAAATAAACCATTTTAAAACACTACTAAAATGATACCAATAAAAGTTATCCACTAAATTGGAATGTAAAAAATTAAATTTACTAACATTTAACTCCCTCCTACGTTATATTAAAGCCATAATGGCAGAATTTTTTAATTGAAATGCCCTTTTTAAACTAATATTAGGAAGATTAAGAAAGAGCTTGTCAAACCGTAGTTCACACCTACACAACTGAGAAGTCAAAATATTAAAATCTGGAGGATTGAATATTAACGTTATAGAAAAATTTAACTCAACCCTACAGAATTAAAATATTATTTATGAATTTCGTGTTTTAAAATGATGAATGGGTGATTACTACCAAACTAATAAAGAGACGAAACTAGGCGTATTGATTGCGGTAGTTGAAAAACAAACTACTGACAAACTGATCAAAGAGCATTTGGATGAGTTGGCTTTTCTCGCTCAAACCTTGAATATTAGAGCGCGCCAAACGTTTGTTCAAAAAATCGAACATCCTGATAAAAGAACGTATGTAAGGAGTGGTAAACTAACAGAAATACAGTCTTTTATTAAAATGGAAAATATTGATGTAATCATTTTTGATGATGAGCTATCTCCCTCTCAACTCAGAAATATTGAGAACGAAATAAAAATAAAAGTTTATGATCGCAGCTTATTGATTCTAGATATTTTTCTTAATCGGGCACAAACTGCCCAAGCAAAAATACAGGTAGAATTGGCACGGTTCCAATATTTATTGCCAAGGTTGACAAGAATGTGGACACATTTAGAAAGACAAAGGGGAGGAAGAGGAACTAGAGGAGGAGCTGGAGAAAAGGAAATTGAAACAGATAAAAGGATCGTTCGCGATCGCATTACCCTTTTGAAAAAACAGTTAAACAAAGTAGAACTTCAAGCAAGTACCCGACGAAAATCCCGAAGCAGCATCGTCCGAATTACTTTGGTTGGATATACCAATGCTGGTAAATCCTCTGTAATGAATTTGCTTGGAAAAGAATGTGTGTATGCCAAGGATGAACTGTTTGCTACTGTCGATTCTACAGTACGAAAAATCGTTATTAACAACCTGCCTTTTTTACTTTCTGACACCGTTGGTTTTATTCGAAAACTTCCTCATGATCTAATTGCTTCATTTAGATCAACCCTAGCCGAGGTAAGGGAGGCAGACTTATTATTACACATTATAGACATTTCCAATCCGGCTTATGAAGATCACATTAAAGTAGTTGAACAAACGCTCGTGGAAATTGGTGGAAGTCAAATAAAGAGAATCAATGTTTACAACAAAATTGATCAATTAACTGAATACACTCCTCAGCTTGAAAATGGTACTAAACAAAAATCTATGATGATCTCGGCAAAAACTCGGAAAAACTTACCCGCTTTGAAAAATTTGATTTATAATGAAGCCTTTAAAGAACATATAAAAATATATCCAAACTATATACAACCACAATCCTTTTAGATTAGCCAAAGATGTCTAATTTTACTAAAATGATATGATTTGGTCCCGTAGTTCAACGGATAGAATAGGAGTTTCCTAAACTCTAGATGCAAGTTCGATTCTTGCCGGGATCACTTTTAAATCAAAAAAGCCTTCTAAACACCTCTTGCCCCCTCTCTCCAAAATTTGTGAAAACTTGGATATTAATGTGTATCTTCCCTCCATGAATTCCCAATGCCACTTTGATGAAATTACCAAATCCCTTATAGTAGTGATTTGTTCATAGTCACGGCGAAATACTTTTAAAAAAAAAATTCAGAAATTTCAGTTTACCCTTGAACCAAAAAAGAAAATACCCTCACTTTTTATTTTTCTATTTTAGAGTAAAACAAAATAAGACAAATTTAGGATTAGCATAGACAGAGAAATATTTTTTAATTTATGCTTATTGGAAATTAATTAACTATTCAGACCTCTCAGCCGGGCCAAGACTAAATTGGTGCTAATTAATTTGATTTTCCGAATATTTAATTGCAAATTCCAAAAATTTATTTTGAATAAGACCTCGTTTTGTCTTGCTAATCGACCAATGTAAGTTGATATGTGTCTAAAAAAATAGATGAATAGAATTCTATTTTATGTAAAGGTATACACCTTCTGTTTACATTAATATCATTGAATTATGATCAACGAATTTGCATTTACCAAGGACAGATTTGTTTTAACTCTTTTTTAAAAATGATCGTCCAAAAAACATCAGAGAAATAAATTAACTTAAATATTAAATCGAGCATATGCATAAATTAATTATTAAGGACCTTTCTAAAACTTATGCTAATGGTGTCAAAGCCCTTGATAACATATCCATTGAAATAGAGAATGGCTTATTTGGCTTATTAGGACCAAACGGAGCAGGAAAATCTTCATTGATGCGTACTCTTGCCACACTTCAAGAAGCAGACAGCGGTTCAGCGAAAATCAATGATATTAATATTTTTCAGCAACCTCATGAACTCCGACAAGTATTAGGATATCTGCCCCAAGAGTTTGGTGTTTATCCCCGAATCAGTGCGGAACAGTTACTCAACCATTTGGCAATCCTTAAAGGTATTATCAAGTCTTCAGAACGAAAAGAGGTGGTGAGGTATTTATTAAACAAAGTCAATTTGTATGAACAAAGGAAAAAAAGTGTAAAAGGATTTTCAGGAGGTATGAAACAACGTATAGGAATTGCCCAAACTTTATTGGGTAATCCCAAACTAATTATAGTTGATGAACCTACTGCAGGTTTAGATCCCGGAGAAAGGAATCGATTTTATAATTTATTGGCAGATGTTGGTAAGGAAGTCATCGTAATTCTTTCAACCCATATTGTAGATGATGTCCGCGAGCTTTGTACAAAAATGGCCATAATGAATGAAGGACGTATCGTTTATCATGGTACACCTGATGAGGCAATGAATGCTTTACAAGGGAAAGTGTATCAAAAAATAGTAAGTAGAGAGACCTTAGATGCTTATGCCCGACAATACCAAATTATATCCAACAAAATGGTAGGTGGAAAGCCGCTTATCCATATCTACAGTGATATCGATCCAAAAAATGATTTTGAGGAAGTAAAACCCAATCTTGAAGATGTTTTCTTTTCAAAAATCAATACATCTCATCAACTTGTCTAAGCAATAAACCTAACTTTTATGTTCAAACATTTCTTTTTTTTTGAAATAAAAAATGCAATAAGACAACCAATGATCTATATTTTTCTTGGTCTATTGGCACTCCTTACCTTTGGAGCTACAGCGAGTGATAATATCCAGATCGGGGGTTCCGTGGGAAATGTCCTCCGAAATGCTCCCCACGTGATTACGGTATATACCACCATAATGACCATTTTTGGTTTATTGATGGCTGCTGCATTTTACAATAATGCGGCCTTGCGAGATTTTAACAATGAATTTAACGAGATTTTATTCAGTACCCCACTTAAAAAATCAGGCTATTTCTTTGGAAAATTTTGTGGTGCTCTTCTACTTTCTACAATCCCTCTGATTGGTGTTTTTCTCGGTATAGTAATGGGTACCGTTACAGCCCCATTGTTTGGGTGGATTGATGCTGATCGTTTTGGTAGCTTTTATCTGGAAACCTTTACAAATAACTATTTTCTTTTTATTCTACCTAATATGTTTATCGCCGGATCAATCATATTTGCACTTGCCAATATATGGAAAAGTACGATTATTTCTTTTGTTGGTGCTTTGGTCATCATCATGGCCTACATTATCTCAGGTAATTTAATTTCTGATATTGACAATGAAACACTAGGTGCCCTCTCGGACACTTTTGGAATTAGGGCCTATTCCATTACTTCGAAATATTACACACCTATTGAAAAAAATAGCTTGAGCCCTAGTTTTGAAGGCCTCCTATTATGGAATCGTCTGATTTGGATATCAGTCGGAGGAATTGTATTATTTGCCTCTTATCTAAACTTCTCTTTTCAAGAAAAAAGAAAGAGGATCAAAAAAGAAGGAAAATCAACAAAAAAATCTACTGAAAAATTTATCCTCCCAGCCATACAAATTGGCTTTGGGCAATCTAGCGATTGGTTGCAGTTCAAAAGTTTTTTCCTAATTAACTTTTTAAGTATCGTTAAAAATATCACCTTCAAAATTCTCTTCCTTTTCAGCGCCATACTTCTCATTACCGGTCTTATTGGGGGTTTTGAGTATTACGGCCTTCAATCCTATCCCTTAACCTATAAATTAATCGATGATATTGATGGTAATGCTAGTTTATTTGTCGTTATAATTTTAGTCTTCTTTAGTGGTGAACTGATTTGGCGAGACCGAAATAGCAAAATTAATGAAGTCATCGATTCAACTCCTCATATCTCCTTAATCAGTCTTTCTGCCAAAACTTTATCATTAATCAGCCTTACCGTCTTATTACAATTATTTTTCATTTTCTGTGGAATTATATATCAATTAGTCAATGGCTATTTTAGAATTGAATTAGAAATCTATTTTCTCGATTTTTTTTATGCCAATTTCCTAACTTATGTGATTTGGAGTGGGGTCATGATCACCATTCAAGTATTAGTTAATAATAAATATTTAGGTTATTTTATTTCTGTTGCCGTAATCTTCATTTGGAGCATTATTTTAGAGATCTTTGATGTATCTAGTTTTATGCTCACGATAGCAGCAGGACCCTCGACCTTATATTCTGATATGAATGCCTTTGGACCTGGCCTCTACGGTGCTATGATGTTTAATTTATATTGGATCTTATTTTCAATCTTATGCTTATTAATTGCAGGAGCCTTGTGGAACAGAGGACTACATAGTTCCTTAAAGGATCGAATAAGTATTGCAAAAAAACAAGTTCCTCGGAATTATAGACCTCTAATTTTTGGAACTGTAGTTGTCTGGATTTTGGTCACAAGCTTTGTCTATTATAACACACAAATATTAAACCCATACAAAACCAATGATGAGTATGAGCAGATGGCTGCTGATTATGAAAAGGAATATAAACAATATCAAAATGTACCGCTCCCGAAAATTGTTGATGCTAAATATAATATTGATCTATTCCCTTATAAACGGAATGTAGATGTTAAGGCTATATTTAAAATTGTCAACCAAACCAAGGTGAAAATTGATTCGGTTCACTTCAATTTTAATAAAGATTGGTCTCCTATTTTTGAACTACCAAATGCAAAGGTAGTTTTTGAAGATAAGAAAATGGGCTATCTCATCTTAGGTTTTGATAGACCGATGCTGCCCGGAGATACAATTGAAATGACCATAACAAGTCAATATATAACCAAAGGTTTTAAAAACGGGAGAGGCAGTACAAGTATTATAAATAATGGTACCTTTTTAAATAATTTTGAAATGCTTCCCTCATTGGGTTATGATGAGGGACAAGAACTTTCAGAAAGAAACACGCGAAAAAAATATGGTTTAAAACCTAAAATTAGAATGCCTAGACTAGAATCTAATTGTGGCGCCAATTGTATGCGCAACTATATATCTCGAGGCACATCAGATTATATTAATTTTGAGACCATAATTTCAACAGAAGATGATCAAATTGCGATTGCACCCGGATCACTCACCAAATACTGGCAAGAAGGGGGTCGTAATTACTATAAATACAAATTAGACTACCCTTCTCAACATTTTATGTCATTCGTATCGGCAAAGTATAAAGTGGCAAAAAGAGAGTGGCAAGGTATCGATATAGAAATTTATTATGACGCAAAACATCATGTAAATGTTGAAATGATGTTAGATGCTGTACAAAGGTCTTTGACTTACTATACTGAAAACTTTGGCCCTTATATGCATAAACAATGTCGCATTATAGAATTTCCAAGATATGCTACTTTTGCGCAAGCCTTCCCTGGAACCATGCCTTATTCTGAGTCTTTTGGATTTGTTGTAAACCTTGAGGACGAAAAAGAAAATAATGTTGTAGATGCTGTGATTGCTCATGAAATGGCGCACCAATGGTGGGCACATCAAATCGTAGGAGCAAACATGCAAGGGGCAACGATGTTGAGTGAAAGCTTTGCTGAATATTCAGCACTGATGACTATGAAAAGTATTTCCAAAACACCCATGAAAATGAGAGAGTTCTTGAAATATGATCATAACCGATATTTAAGAGGGAGGGGTACCGAAATTGAAGCAGAACAACCATTATACAAGGTAGAAAATCAAAGCTATATCCATTATGGAAAGGGTGCAATTATATTATATGCCTTGCAAGACTACATTGGTGAGGAAAAAGTTAATAGGGCAATGAAAGGATTTTTGGAGGAATACAAATACCAACCTCCACCCTACCCAACTTCATTGGACTTTATGAAGTATTTGGAGAATGAAGTTCCTGATTCTTTACAATATCTATTGACTGATTGGATCAAAGAGATCACATTATATGATAATCGAATGAAATCGGCAGCTTACACCCCGTTAGAAAATGGAAAATTTAAGATTAATTTAGAAATCGAGTGTCATAAAATTCGTGCTGATAGTCTCGGTAATGAAACAAAAATAGCCATTCATGATTGGATAGATATTGGAATATTTACTGATGAGGATGAGGAAAAATTACTTTACCAAAAAAGAGTGCTGATTGACCAAGAAAAAATGAGTTTCACCTTCGAAGTGGATTCATTACCCATGAGAGCGGCAATCGATCCTCGGATGCTGCTTATAGACCGAGTTTATGATGATAATATTAAAGATGTCAAAATGAGTAAGTTGTAATTTTTTTATCAAATTTTAATTTTTAATATAAGAAATATCTTTATCTCTTATTATCTATTTAACTGTTTAACTTCCAGTCGACAACCACACGTTTGAAAAATTTATAAACAAAATAGAAAATACAACGGACCAAAATTAATTTTAAAAATAGACTTCTTTTAAATTACTTTATTTAAATAAAAGATAATTTAAATTTATTTAATGAATTTGATCATCCTCAAAATTAGTAGTAAACATAGTTCCATCATCATATTACTGGTACTCTTGATTACTTGCATTAAGCCTACTACTAATCAATACGAGTATCTTGAGAAAGATGCCAGCTTTAGATCTGAAATATTAAAAAGAGAGGGAGGAAATTTTATTGAACTGAGTGATGGATTTACTTATTATAAAGAAGGAAATATGAATTCTGAAAAAGATGTGATCATACTTATTCACGGTTTTTCAGTACCCTCCTACATCTGGGATCCAACTTATCAAAAACTAAAAAATCAAGGATTCCGCGTCATCGCCCTAGATCTATATGGAAGAGGTTTTTCGGATAACCTACATACCAATTATACTGATCTCTTAATGGCTAATCAAGTTATAGAACTCCTTGATCACTTAAACATTAATCAAGCACATTTAGCTGGTTTATCTAATGGTGGCCGTATCATTTCCCAAGCTGCAGTTCTAAAACCTCAGCTTATTCAATCATTAATCTACGTTTCTTCCAATAGTTTCGAAGATATTGAAGTAACCCCTGATGTTTCGGTTTCAATTGATGAAATTAATGAATTTATTTCTCGCTATCCTGAAATTGCCTTGGGACAGTTAAATGATTTCTTTGACCCTAATCAATTCCCAAATTGGTCAAAGAAATATGCCACTTTACAGAAATTCAAAGGATTTGCACGAGCTTTAATTTCTACTCGAAAAAATCATACAACTATGGATGCTGTTCACGAAAAAATTAATGATCTCAATCTCCCGGTCTATACTATATGGGGTGTTGCCGATCGGGTAGTGGTATATGCTAATTTCAAAGATAAACTTCAAAAATTACTCCCCAATAGAAAAGAGTTTTTTATTGAGAAATCAGCTCATTTACCACAAATGGAAAATAAAACCGCTTTTGAAGACCTTCTCATTAATAGCATATTACCAGAGAATTCACTCAAGGTAAATACACAAGAAGGGACACTTAATTTGACTGAACTTCCCCGTTAGTATCCGATGACCTTATTCCACGTTGTTTAAGTAACTCAGTTCAAGTAAATTATAGAATTAAATTATCTTGAGACAATATGAAAACATTTCATTCATATTTTTTACTGATTTTTAGCTGCTTATCATTGTCCTGCACAGCTTTTTATGAAAATAATGAAAAAATAAAAATTAATGGCCTTAGGGCACCCGTTGAAATCCGTCGCGACCAATGGGGTATTAATCATATCTACGCGGAAAACCAAAAGGACTTATTTTTTGCACAAGGCTATGCCGCGGCTAAAGATCGACTTTTCCAATTCGAAATTTGGAGAAGACAAGCTACCGGTACCATAGCTGAGATACTCGGATCGAGAGCAATAAAGAGAGATATTGGAAGCCGTTTGTTTAAATATAGAGGTGATATGCAAGAGGAGATGAATTATTATCATAAAGATGGGGTAGCGATCATCCAAGCTTTTACCCTTGGCGTAAATGCTTACATAGATGAAATTTTAAAACAGCCTGAAAAACTACCGATGGAATTTAAATTATTGGGTCTAGTACCCAAAAAATGGACTCCTGAGGTGGTTATATCTCGACATCAAGGTTTGCTAGGAAACATAAATGAAGAATTAAATATAGGTCGTGCTGTTACTAGAATTGGACCCAAAGCAGTCAAAAAACTTATGTGGTTCCATCCTAAAAATCCCAATATCAACGTTGATACTAGTATTACTGAGAAAGTACTCGCCTTGGATATTTTGGAGCTTTATGAAGCTTTTCGAAAGGAAATTGAATTTAAAAAAGAGGATTTGCTTCCCGAATACACGAGCAAAGTAAGTTCATTGGAAGTTCCAAAAAATAAAATTATTCCCGATGATTCACATGCCATTGGCAGTAATAACTGGGTAATTAGTGGTTATAAGATGAAAGATGGGAATACATATATGGCTAACGATCCTCACAGAAAAATTACTGTCCCCTCTCTGCGATATATGGTCCACTTAAGTGCTCCAGGTTGGAACGTAATAGGAGGTGGCGAACCTGAAATACCTGGTATTTCTATTGGCCACAATAATTTTGGGACTTGGGGATTGACCGTCTATAGCACCGATGGTGAAGACTTGTATGTCTATGACATTAATCCAGAAAATTATCGACAATATCGATATAAAAATGAGTGGATTGATATGTATTCAATTTCTGAAACCATTAAAGTAAAGAATCAAACTGATCTTGAAGTTCAGCTAAATTATAGCCATCATGGACCGATAACCTTAATCGATACCACGACTTTAAAAGCTTATGCAGTCAAATGCGCTTGGCTGGAACCGGGGGGAGCTCCTTATTTAGCCAGTTTAAGAATGGATCAAGCCAAAAGTTGGGAAGAATTTAGAGAAGCATGTAATTACAGTCATATCCCAGGTGAAAATATGATTTGGGCTGACAAAGAAGGGAATATTGGATGGCAAGCGGTAGGTATTGCTCCTATCAGGAATAACTTCAGCGGATTAGTACCCGTACCTGGAAATGGAAACTATGAATGGGAGGGTTATCTACCTATCATCGAGAAGCCCAATACCTTTAACCCTAAAAAAGGGTTTATTGCTACCGCCAATCAAAATGTAACACCAGAAAGTTATACTCACTGGAATGCTATTGGGTATACTTGGTCAGATCCTTTTCGCGGTAATCGTATCAATGAAATTATTTCTCCTAATGATTCATTAACGCTAGAAGATCTCAAGGCTATTCAGGTTGATTACCTGTCCCTCCCAGCTAGAGCCCTGACTCCTATGCTATTAAAAATTGCCATGCAGGGCCGCAATAATGAGGCAAAATCTAAGCTTAAAAATTGGGATTATCACCTGGATCCCCACTCTATAGCGGCAGCCATATACACAGCGTTTGAAAGGACCCTGGAGGAACTCGCACACGAAAAATTAGTCCCTGAAAAAGTACAGCCTTTTATTCAAAGGATTAATTTAATAAAAATTATAGAGTGGCTGAACGAACCAACCTTGGAGAACTTTGGCAAAGATCCGGAGAAAGCCCGCACGGCATTACTTACTCAAGCATTCCAACAAGGGATAGAAAGTCTTACTCAACAATTGGGTCCAGACATGACTCAATGGCAATATGGACAAGCCAAATTAAAACATGCCTATCTTGAACATTCCTTGGGTAAATGGGTAAATAAGAAAACTCAGAAACTTCTTAATTTAGGCCCGCTCCCAAGAGGTGGAAATGCCTATACACCAAGCTCTACTGGCTCAGATTATAGACAAAAAAGTGGCGCCTCATTTAGGATAATAGTCAATACTGGAGATTGGGATGCAACTATTGCCACAAACAGTCCAGGACAATCTGGAAATCCTGCAAGTCCCTTCTATAAAAATTTATTTGAGCCGTGGGCCAATGATCAGTATTTTCCACTTTATTTTAGCCGATCAAAAGTAGAAGAAGTGACCGTTATCACTACTGTACTTTCCCCGAATAAATAATAGCCTCTTGTGATGGTGAGTTGTACTAAGAAAAAATCCGAAGATTGTTCCCTGATAACGAGGTCTTATAAATCATAATTCCTTTGGATCCGTTGCCGTTCAATCCGTTCCCCTCTAAATCAAAAATAGCCCCATGCCTAGTACAATAAAAATCACTATTCGTTGATCTGAATATGACATTGTCTGCTCCTTGGTGACTACAAATTTGAGAAACGGCTACAAAATCCCCTTCCGAAACAAGTGCTATCACCACCTTATTGGCACGCACGTAACCCCCTACAGTATTCAAAGCTTCATAAGTCGAATCATCTAAATTAAGGATGAAATCTACCTCTCCACCTAAATACTCACTGCCTCCATCGCAACTTGTTAAGCTTCCCAAGCAATATGTTGCCATTATCGCCCCAGTGCCTAGACCTAATTTAGTTAAAAACCGCTTCCTATTGATAATTTTTTGTTTGATCATGGTGGCAATTAGTCGTGAGTGATCAAAGTTTAAGTTCGGTTAGGTGGATTTCGATATCTACAGCTATAATTTCTGCAATCTTTTGAAACAATAGAGAGGGAATTTCAATATCATGATCCTCCAAAGCTACATCAAACTTACCTTGTACCTTAACTCCTTTTTTCTCATCTGATATGTCAACCACTATAGTTCGCTCCTGTACAATACCATGAATCATCAATTCACCCTGCGCCTCAAAAGAAGTATTTGTAATCTTTCCCATTTCGAATGTACGGTTTAATTTACCTTTAAAAGTTGCTACAGGAAATTTATCCGATTCCAAATAATTTTCATTAAAATGCTCCTGCATCAATTGATTTGGAAATTCAAAAGAAGTAATGGGTATTCTTAGAACAAAAGCTCCATCTACTAAATTTAAAATAGCCTGACTTGCTGTATTCACCGCGGCAATATCTTCTAACAAACCATCAGAAAAAAAACTAATATTCGAGCTCTTAATACTCATTTTCTGAGCCTCAAGGCCAAAATTAAAAAGTATAAAAATGATTGCCAGCAAGAAAGAGTTTTCAATTCTTTTCATATTTAGTCTAGTGTTTTAGTACGAATTCCCTAGTAATATTAAATCCAAAATGAATCCCCCCATCTGACCACCGATCATTGGTTTCAGTTAAAAATCCCATCTCGACCATTGGTAACGAATTGGTAAATTGCAATTGAAAAACATGACCACCGGTCTCGATATCGACCCCTACCGAAAAACTATTATAATAATCATTTAAATTATCTGCATCATTATTTAACTGCAATCTGTAACCATACTCAGCATTAATTGAAACTCTTTTCGAGACTTTCATCCTACCACCTGCTGCTAAAATCGGAATGTCTGACTGATCAGAGGGGGATCTTACCAGATTGTAGTGAACCCAACTTGGAACTAACTCTAGAGATAAACGACTTGTAAATTTTCTCGCCAAGACAAGTTGATGAACATAGTTAAGCCTTGAACGAAAGAAATTATCTCTATTTGGATCAACGAAACGAGAAGAATTTATGGCAATTGAACTTACCCCGACAATACTGATTGGAAAGCCATCTTTTTTTTGCCTGACAATTGAGTACTTAACAAATCCGTCATATATTTTTTTGTAAGAATTCCGACCAATTCCGACAGCAATTCGGTCACTCAATCCATAATCCAGTCCTATCCTAATGGTACTTTCATCCAATCCCCAAAGTTCATAGGCTCCTCCATCCAAACGTCCGAATCTATGTGAAATTCGAAGTTCGAGATTACCTATTGCCACGTACTCATTGGTATGTAAATTTATGATTTTTCCGGATTTAAAGGTAGCAATTACTGCTTGTGGAGCAAGGGGAGCTAACTCTTCCAACAATGCATCCAAATCTTCCTGAGACCATCCAAGATTGAATGATATCCACGCAAAAGAAAAAATAAAAATTCTCATTGTTGTTTTGTACATCATTTTCTATCAAAATAAAATAGATGCCATCTCATATATCTTTTGTGGTACCTATGATGTTGTAGTTCTTTCATAACTGAAGCCACCTAATTTATTGTTGGACCATGATATTATTCTGACTGATAAATAAATATTATCTGCAATTAGGTGGACAACAAAAGTTTTTCCTACTGCATTTTTAGGTTTCATGGTTGCTGCACGAAACGTAGTATACTTTAAAGAGGCATAATCATTTATAACTCCTTCTGCCCACTCAGTGCCGAGTGGGCTAGCGTCCTTATCTGGACTACTCTCCACGACAGCGTTATAGATTTGGCCTCCCGATAATTTACGAGTTATCCATACATTATCCGTAATTCTATCTTGATTTTCTGCTAATGACTCATCTGTATTATCTATTTTTGTGAAGGTAATTGGGTCACTAGTCCATACTTGTTCTTCTAACTTTCCATATAAATCTTCTTCATTTTCATAGTAGCACGACGAAATCAAAAAAAGAATGATATGCAAGTGAATTTTGTAAAAAGAAGATCTTATGTCAGTCATGATATCTTTAAGTTCTATATAACATTCCTAAAAAATTAATATGAAACTAAACCTTGTAACAATCCCATAAAAAAAAAGTTCTGCCTTTTCCAAATTATTTAATAATGGATATGGAATTTTGAAGAAATCAACTTTAAAGGTTATAATCTCAACAAGGCATGCATAAACAAAGCTTTACTTAAGCTTTCATTGATATAAAGTAGAAAATTATAATTTTTTCAATGTTGGCTCAAATACAGCCATGCTAAATTATAGCACTCAATAGGTCACTTTCAAAAAATATTTAAGATAAATTTAGTCAAATCACCGGTATGATTTGTGAAATTGTAATTATTAATTTATTCAGAATTTTTTTCATTATTTATCGTTTTTTGAAAATAAAGTATTGTTCTAAGCCGTGCATTCTCCCTGATATTTTCCCAAAAAAGATTGACATCCCCACTGTGATAATTGAGCATTTTTCTACCTAAAAAGCTCAATGGAAATTTTATCCTATCTATATAGACTGCTCCATCTATTAAATGGGTTTCAAAAACCCTTTTATAAATCTTATTATTAGTAAATAAAAAACCTTTATGTGCTTTTTTTGAGGCATAAGATGATAGATCCCAGGTAATAGGATTGACAACTGCCCTACCCTTATACCATTTTTCATATCGATCAGTTTGGTATTCTTTTTTAAGGGTATTCCAAGTTAAAAAGCCCCCTGTCTCATTTGGCTCAATCATCAACGGAATACTTTTAAATGAACCCTTATCAATACCAATACCTGGAAGGTATGCAGCGATTAGTTTTACCTTTAAAGGTTGTTCATCAAAAAAATCCTTTAACAGCATCTTCAAATGAAAAGAACCTTGACTGTGTCCTGCTAAAATAATGGCATTACCTTTATTGTAATACTTTAAGTAAAACTGAAAAGAGGCCTTTACATCTTCGTACGCTATTCTTAAAGCTGACTCTCCTCCTACTTCCAGATTACTAAAAGATCTCAAATGAGCCTGTCGATAAAATGGCCCATTCCCATCTCCTAAACCAGCCCATGCTGAAGCTTGATATCTTACCACATAATTTACCACGCCTTCTCTGTGACGTGGATCTTGAATATCATAATTCCAGCGAAAATCATTTGAATCCGTTAATAATGTTGGATAGACATAAAAGACATCTACGTTCTCGAAGGGTGTTGTTTCAATAAAAGATGACCAAGGCTTTAGGGTATCACTGGGTAAGACTGCCCAATTTCCTTCATCCTCATAATCTAACGAACTATTTAACTGAGCAAAAGAGCATTCAAAAAAAATAAAACCAATCCAAATTAAAATTAATCTCATCGCCTATTTTCCTTTAATTTTTTTATGTATCATTTTTCGAAAGGTAATAAGTGATACTCGCAATTTGATTAGTAAATAAGTAAATATTTGATAAATAACAAAGTAAAGATATTTCAATCTAATGATCAAAATAGGCCTCTGTAATTGCAATCATTTACCTGATTTAAGTTAAATTAGAGAATCCTTCAGAGAATATTGAGTGAGAAAGTGATCACAAAATTAAAATAGTGTTTAATCCAAATGGCTATTAGTTTATTACGTTGCGAAAAAAACTTCATGAAATTTTTTAATTCTACTATATTTTCTTTTTTAATTACACTCCAAGTATTCTCTCAAGCACTTGATCCCAAAGTATTTGAATCCATTCATTTTCGATTCATTGGTCCAGAAGGAAACAGAGCTATTGCAATTGCTGGAGAACCAGGTAATCCCATGATTTCCTACCTGGGCGCTGCTTCTGGCGGTTTATGGAAAACATATGATGGTGGGCTCAGATGGTCGCCAATGACTGATTCACTTAAAGTTTCCTCTATAGGATCCATAGCCATTGCTCATTCTGATCCAAATCAGGTTTGGATAGGTACTGGCGAAACCTTTATAATCCGACCTGCGCATGCCATGGGAGACGGTATTTACCATTCTGTTGATGGAGGTAATAATTGGCAGCATATGGGTCTTGAAAAAACAGGAAGAATTGGCAGAGTGATAGTTCATCCAAACCATTCAGAAATTATTTATGCGGCAGCACTTGGTCACACCTACGGCCCGCAAAAAGATCGTGGAGTATACAGATCGAAAAACGGTGGAAAAAATTGGGAGCACATTCTCTTTGTTGACCAAGGTACTGGCGCTGCTGACTTAGCTATAGATCCTGAAAATCCAAACATTATATATGCTGCCATGTGGTCGGTAAATATAAATACTTGGGGTCTAAACAGTGGCGGTGTGGGTGGAGGAATTTATAAAAGTATTGATGGAGGAGATTCTTGGATAGCCTTGTCCAATCAAGGATTGCCAGGAGGTAAAAATCGACCAGTAGGAAAAACAGCTATAGCAGTGTCTCACAGTAATCCAAATACCATTTATGCGCTTTTTGAAATAGAAAGTCCAGAACTTTGGCGATCAGACGACAAAGGGACAACCTGGAGGCTAATGAATCATGATCATACAATGAATGAACGCGCTCCATACTACACAAGAATTGTAGTAGCACCTGATAATCCTGAGGAAATTTATTTTTTAAGTGTTCGCTTTAGTAAATCTGAAGATGGGGGTAAGACATTAATGAAAAACCCTCCTAGCGGAGGTGGAGATAACCATGACATGTGGATTGATCCATTACTACCAGATAGGATGATGGTGGCCCATGACGGTTGTGCCAGTATCAGTCTCAATAGAGGAGCTTCTTTTCAACGCGTCGTTTTACCAATCGCTCAAATGTATCATGTCTCTACGGATGATCAAATCCCTTATTATGTCTATGGAAATAGACAAGATGGTTGGTCATACCGTGGGCCCAGTAATAGTCAACAGGGTTATATTCCCGTTGGATTATGGCGCGGAGTTGGCGGTTGCGAGAGTGGTTTTGCAAAACCAGACCCATTTGATAATAACATAATTTGGTCAGGCTGCTATGACGGTGGTTTGGAGCGTTATGATCTTACGACAGGGTATGCCCGAGAAGTCAGGGTTTGGCCTGAGGCAGGTTATGGATGGGCACCAGCTGATCTTAAGTACCGATGGCATTGGAATTTTCCACTCAATTTTTCACCGCATATCAAACATAGGGTTTATGTTGGCAGCCAATTTGTGCATAAAAGCGATGATGGTGGTCAAAGTTGGCAAGTCATCAGTCCTGATTTGACCTTAAACCTTAAGGATCATCAGCAAAACTCCGGCGGCATTGCCGTAGATAATCTTATGACTTTTGACGGTGCAACCCTATTTGCCATCGAAGAGTCCCCTCTTGAGGCGGGTCTAATTTGGACAGGAAGTAATGATGGACAAATTCAACTCAGTCGAAATGGCGGAGAGACCTGGAAAAATGTAACAAAAAATATTCCAAACTTACCTCCATGGGGTACAGTAAGTAGTATTCATCCTTCAAAATATAAAAAAGGGACTGCCTACATTGCCGTTGATTTACATCAAATGGGGGACTTTGGTACCTATCTCTTTAAAACTTCTGACTATGGTATGCATTGGAAATCAATCGTTGGAGATATCCCTCAATCCGTGCATAGCTTCGCACATGTATTGAAAGAAGATCCAAAAAAAGAGGGAATGCTATATTTAGGACTCGACAATAGTCTGCTGATAAGTATTGATGATGGCACCCATTGGATGCACCTAAAAAATAATCTACCCCCTGCCCCCATTTATTGGCTAGAAGTCCAAGAAAATTATGATGACTTGATCGTAAGTACCTATGGAAGAGGATATTATATCTTAGATGATCTTTCTGCACTGCGCCAATTTAATCCAAATTTAAGAGAATTACCTCAAGTATTTGACCCCCGTAAAAGTTACCGATTGAATAATAAAGAAAGCATTAAAACCGATGGTTATAGTTTTAATTCTGGAATGAACCCTGCTTATGGAACACCCATCAATTACTATCTTCCGGATACCCTCACTGAAAGGGTTTTTATTGAGATCCGAGATGAAAAAAATGAAATTATTCGCACGTTAAAAGGATCAAACAACCCTGGAATAAATCGGATCATGTGGGATTTAAGATATGAGCCAACCTACAAACCTCAACTGCGTACCCGTCCTTTCGGCAGACCTTGGGTTCAGCTAAATGGTGAGGGTTGGAGACCACTAGTTACTTGGGATTTAGACTTGTTGAGTGGCCAATATGGTCCAAGAGTAGTCCCCGGTAAATATAAAGCAGTAATTAGCATTGATAAGGTTTCTTTTGAAAAAGATTTAATCGTATTGAAAGACCCTTTGGCACAGGGTTCCTTGTCAGATGTCAAAGAGCAAGTACAATTTTCACTGACCTTACGAGAAGCAATGAATACAGCTGTAACAATGATAAATAAAATTGAATACATTAGGAGTGAGCTTTTACTTCTTAAAACTTCCCTTGAAAAAAATTCTGAACTCAAACAAGTAGATCGATTAATGGGTATTGCAACCCAAATTGCAGGTTCACTCTACGACATACAACTCACGGGTGCAAGAGAAGATGCTTTTCGATCTCCTATGAAGTTATATGGCCGTCTAAGTGCCCTCGCCAGTGAAATTAACTCCAGTGGGATAGATTTTAAACCCACTGATCAACAGGGAGATGTTTACGAAATTTTAAACCAAAGACTTCAAAAAGCTAAAGGAGCGTTTGATGAACTTACCATTAATGAAATCGCTGCATTTAATAAAAACCTTAATGATATGAATATGCACATCGACATCGAGAAAAAAATGGAAAAAAGCAATTAATCTTGGACACTTAAATTATTTTGCGTATTATCTATTGAAATGAATAAAAATATTTACTTTAAATTATAAGGTATCAAAAAAAAAGAAAAAAAGAAGAATTCAACATCGGTCAAGATGACCAACTCAGACTTTGATAATATCAAATCAGCCCAAGATCTTGAAATTTTTTTAAAGGCCCAAGGCACTGATTTTAAGATCCCGGATCTGGAAAAGGACTATGAATACCAATTAAAAAATCTCCAAGTGGAATTAGTAAAATTACAGAGTTGGATAATCAAAAATCAAAAACGAGTTGTCGTGATTTTTGAAGGTCGAGATGCCTCTGGGAAGGGGGGTGCAATCAAGCGATTCACAGAACATTTAAATCCAAGAGCCATGCGAATCATCGCCATGCCCAAACCAACAGAGCTTGAGAAAAAACAATGGTATTTTCAAAAATACATTCAAGTGTTACCAGAAGCAGGAGAAATTGTTTTTTTTGACCGTAGCTGGTATAATAGAGCCGTAGTAGAACCGGTAATGGAATTTTGCTCGCCCTCGGAATATGATCGCTTTATGCGTCAAGTTTCAGAATTTGAGCATATGCTTTTTGAAGATGGTATTTTATTAATTAAATTTTGGTATTCCATAACCAAAGAAGAACAACTTAAAAGATTTTCCGAAAGAAAACAAAATCCCCTAAAAAGATGGAAGTTCAGTCCCGTAGATGAAATGGGTCAGGATTTGTGGGATAAATACACTTACTATAAAGAGCAGATGTTTAGCAAAACACATACCTCCTTTAGTCCTTGGATCATCGTCAAAACAAATAATAAAAAAATCGCCCGCCTAGAAAGTATCAGATACTTATTGTCATCCTTTGAATATAATGATAAATTAGAAGCTTCAACAAGAGTGTTACCTGATCCCAATGTCATCATGAGATTTCATCAATCATTCCAGCATATTGATTAGATATGACCAAAGTAAATTTCAGCAGTCAGGAGTTAAAACTACTTAGCACTAAAAAAGCATTAAAAATGATGCTCAAATCGGGCAATAAGTTTTCACCTGAAAAAACTTTAAAAACACTTCAGTATGAGAGAGAACTTGAAAACCTTCAAAACAAGCTTATTGAATTGCAAAATTGGGTCATCAAAAAAAGGCAAAGAGTTTGTATACTATTTGAAGGTCGAGATGCCGCAGGTAAAGGTGGTGCAATTAGGCGCATCACACATTATTTAAACCCTCGTTTTTACAAAGTAAACGCCCTTCCTAAGCCTAGTGAAAAAGAGATGGGGCAATGGTATTTTCAACGCTACATTAATAAGCTTCCCAACCCCTCTGAGATCGTTTTTTTCGATCGAAGTTGGTATAATCGAGCTGTAGTCGAGCCCGTCAATGGATTTTGTACAATACAAGAATATGAGCGTTTCCTTGGGGAGGTTAATGGTTTCGAGGAAATGTTAATCAATGATGGAATCGTTTTAATCAAATTATACGTATCTATTAGCAAAGAAGAGCAGCAATCAAGGTTCAATGAAATGCAAGGTAACCCTTTAAAACGCTGGAAAATAACCCCTGTCGATTTAAAAGCCCAAGATCTTTGGGATCAATACACCGATTATAAAGAACGTATGTTTGAAAAGACGAATACAAAAAAAAATCCCTGGATTATCATCCAAGCAAATAAAAAAGCAAAGGCACGAACTCAAATAATCAAAACAATATTGAATAAAATACCTTTTCAAGCTGAATAAGGTTAAAACATATTTTAGAAGTGATGCTCGGGAAACAATTCTATCTCAGCTTGGCTCATAGCATTAAATCACTTGTATCCTTGAAGAAATCAATTCAGGCTGTGGTAGATATTGAGGTAATTTTTAAATATTTCGGGAGAGAAACTTTGAAGATTCTATTAGTCCATTTTTGTCATAACCAAGTTATCAATTAGCCCATTGAAAGTTGCACAAAAACAAAACAATTAGAATTTAAATTTAATCCTTATCGTCAACTACTGAAACTTGTTCATTACACACCAGATCAATCATAGCCATCTGTCAAAATGGTTGGACACAGAGTTATCAAAATGAATTCATTTGCACTAGAAATAAAAAAACGTCTTGTTATTACTTTAAAAAAAATAATCTGAAAGTGATTAAATACTTAGATAATTTGAATGAATCTGCTGTTTGGCATAGTCCCGATAAAGCCTCAAATGCCATTTGGAATCAAGCATTGCACCTTTTTAGCAATATCCTTTAATATATCATTCCATTATTGGAAAATCGAAAAGATATTCCAAATAGTACTCTAGAATTCTGTTGAAGGAATGGGTACTCTAAAAAAAGGGTTAATCACTTTAATAAATCAAAAGATAAATAATGCAGTAAAAGTCATCACCGAACTTGATAATGAGAACCTATTAAAGATTTATAAAGTACAAACACATTCATTACCGTGATTCAGTCATTGATTCATGCCACCAAACATTTTTCTTATCAAACTGGTCAAATTTTTTTAAGAAAAAAATCTTAAAAACAAAGATTTAGGATTATTTAACAACCAGAATTTAATTGGAAAAAAATTGTTAAGAATATAAAAAATAAATGTCTAGTCGGATAGATTATCCAATTATAGCCTTCAAACAAAAATGAAACTCTTTCCTTAATTAACTGACAAATTCAAAAAAGAAAACTTTAAAGCCTCGTATTTTGCCCCATTTTTTATGAAATTATTTTTTCTAATCCCGATGCACTTTAAATTGGAGATCTATTGATACTTATTATTTAAAAAAAGACTATGATCACCTGGAAAAACATTATAAATTATACAACCGAAGGAAATCCTGAGCCCAAACGAAGAGTAGAAAAATCTGATCGTGAATGGCAAGATTTGTTAACAACTGAACAATTTAATATAACCCGGCTTAAAGGTACGGAACCTGCGGGCACTGGCGCCTTATGTTACGCTCACGAACCAGGAATATATAGTTGCTTATGTTGCGATAATGAATTATTCAACTCTACCATAAAATTTGAATCTGGATCAGGATGGCCCAGCTTTACTCAACCTATTCATCTTGCCGCTGTGAAATATATAAAAGATAACTCTTTTGGCATGATTCGTGTAGAAGTTATGTGTAATGTGTGTGATAGCCATTTAGGTCATGTTTTTCCGGATGGCCCTGAGCCAAGTGGCTTACGGTATTGCATAAATTCTAAGTCTATTAAGTTAAATAAAAATTGATATGAGTGCGGAGATAATTACTTTTGGTGGAGGCTGCTTTTGGTGTATTGAAGCCATAATGCAGCGAATCAAAGGTGTTACCAAGGTTGAATCTGGATACAGTGGAGGACCAGTCCCTGGTCACCCCACCTACAGAGAGGTGTGTTCTGGACTTACAGGACATGCAGAGGTTGTAAGAGTCGCCTTTGAAAATGAAAAAATTTCATTACACGATTTACTAACTGTTTTTATGACCTTGCATGACCCTACCCAATTAAATGGACAAGGAGCTGACTTAGGCACACAATATAGATCGGTAATCTATTATCAATCTAAAGAACAACGCAACACCACTAAAGCCGTCTTTCTTGAATTAAAGGATTATTTCGATGCGCCTATCGTTACGGAACTATCCCCTGCCACTCACTTCTATTTGGCCGAACCAGAGCACCAAAACTACTACAATCAAAATAGCCAGGCAGGCTATTGTAGAGCCGTCATTCAACCTAAATTAACTAAACTCCGTAGCAAGTATATTGATAAGTTTTTAGAATGAATAAAGTGGTTACTTTAATTACTTTGGGTATTCTAATTTCCAGATCCCTCGAAGCCCAGATAGTAATGGTTAAAGACATAGCCAACGGCTTTCCAATTAGCAATGTAACTATTGAAAGCGCAATTTCATCAGCCATAAAAACAGATACTTCGGGAAAAGCCAACATAAGTGTATTTAAACAAGAAGACGAAATTTGGTTTATTCACCCCAATTTTATGGTTCGCCGATTCAGTTATCAAGAACTGATCAAGATGAACTTTGTTGTAGCCCTTGCTGAAAATTCTTATTCACTCAATGAAATTGTCGTTACAGCCAATAAGTTCAATGAAAAGCTAAGTGAAGTCGGACAATCCATACGAGTGATAAATGCAAAGGAAATTTCTTTTTTGAACCAACAAACCACACCAGATCTATTACAAAGCTCAGGTAATATTTTTGTACAAAAAAGCCAAATGGGTGGCGGTAGTCCTGTCATCAGAGGGTTTGAAACTAATAAAGTTTTAATGGTTGTCGACGGAGTAAGAATGAACAATGCTATTTACAGAGGGGGGCACCTGCAAAATTCACTGACAATAGACAATAATGTCCTCGAAAGGATAGAAATCGTTTTAGGGCCCGGCTCCGTAATCTACGGAAGTGATGCGTTGGGTGGAGTCATGCACTTTTACAGCAAAAATCCTAAGCTATCAGATAACAACACTTTAGAGACTCGAACTAATCTCCTTACCCGATATGCAAGTACTAATAATGAAAAAACTATTCATTTAGATTTCAACTTTGGAATGAATAAATTTGCTGGGCTCAGCAGTTTTTCTTTCTCCGATTTTGGCGATTTAAGACAAGGTTCTCGCCGAGATCCTTTGTACCCTGACTTTGGCAAAAGATTCTTCTACGTAGAAAGAATCAACAACATAGATGTCAAGTTACAAAACCGAAATCCAAATATTCAAAGGCAATCAGGCTACCAGCAATATGATTTCCTGCAAAAATTTCTTTATCAACAAAATAATGTAGTCAATCATATCCTGAATCTTCAATATTCAACTTCTTCAGATATTCCAAGATATGACCGATTAACACAAATTAAAAATGACAAACCTCAATATGCGGAATGGTTCTATGGTCCACAAAAAAGATTCTTCAGCTCTTACCAATTAGACCTCACCCAAATTCGAAAGTGGTTTGATAAATCTAAAATTATTTTTGGATATCAGTTTATCAAAGAGAGTCGACATACCCGGCCGTTCAATGAATCTTTTTTGAAAAATAGAAGTGAACAACTTAATATTTATAGTCTCAACGCCGACTTTGAAAAAAAGAAATTTAAAAGTACATTTAGATATGGATTTGACTTTTGGTATAACAGAGTACGTTCAAGCGCTTATGAGCAGAATATTATAACCCTTGACAAGACTGCTTTAGGCACACGCTATCCAGATGGGGGTTCAACTATGAAGAGCTACGCTTTTTACTTTACCCATTCCTACAAATTAAATAATCGATGGATCTTGAATGAGGGATTACGTGTAAACTACATTGGACTAGTCGCTGATTTCGATGATAAAACTTTTTTCCCTTTTGACTATAATCGAGTAAAACAAGCTAATACTGCCCTCAACGGAAATTTAAACTTAGTCTATAATTCACAAAATAATTGGCGGGTCTTGCTAGCTTGCTCATCTGGTTTTAGAGCCCCGAATGTTGATGATCTCAGTAAAGTATTTGATTCTTATCCTGGTAGGGTGGTGGTTCCGAATCCTAAATTATCCCCTGAATATACCTATAATTTAGAGATTGGAATTTCTAAACGATGGTTAAGCAAAATCCATTTGGGCTTAAATACGTATTACACATGGTATAGAGATGCCATTACCCTTCAAGCCGTGACCGCTGAAGACAATATGAGCAGTGGTAATCTTGAAGAGTCAAGCAATTTAGTCCTTTATGATGAGACCCTGAGTGAAGCGTATCATAATACTAATGTCAAAGAAGCATTTATTTACGGATTTAGTGGATTATTAAATATTGACGTTACACATCAACTGAAATTTAGTAATTCCCTAACCTACACGCACGGTCAGATTATCAATGATCCTGAACGCTATCCTTTGGGTCACATCTCACCCCTATTTGGACGAACAAGTATTGATTTACAAATCAAAAAGTTTAAAAGCTCCTTTTTTTTAGTCTTTAATGGTGATAAAAAACCTAAAGATTATAACCTTTCGGGTGAAGATAATGAGTTATTTTCAGTAGATCCAATTAATGGATTTATGCCTAATTGGATGACTTTAAATTTAAATACCTCTTACTCATTAAATGAGAAAATACAAATTCAGCTAAGCTTTAATAATATCCTAGATACAAATTACCGTCAATTTGCTTCCAATATCAGTGGAGGAGGTAGGAACATTTCTTTAACCCTTAGAGGCTCTTTTTGAAACGGAAAAAATTTTATGCCAAGTTACAAGCCATTTGATCAGTCTTAGCCACCATCAATTGATATAATTAAATTCTTTTGATAAGATTTCACCATGTAGGGAATATTGAATCCCATCAACAAAATTTTAGGCGAGAATCTTATAAAATATATAATCTAAATAAACTCTTCAGATAAAGGGCCATCCCTGAGCTTTTGGAACCAGTTTTGTATCAATACTGTAATTGACTCTTAAAAATATGGACTCCGCGACTTGAAATATGGCTGACCTTTTGTAGAATTGATGATGAAAAACTCTCCAAGATCACATGGCTGACTGTTGACAATGACGTTTTTATGGTAGTTTTCTAAAGATAGTCTCAAAGCGTTTGTCAAATGATATTGAATTTTAATTGAGTAGTTGGTAAATGAAAAATTATCCTCCAAGCTATATGTTACTAATTCTTACATTAATGTAATTTTTGGATGATAAATAAGATCTTAGAGATAGAAGGTTTTAAATACTCCTATTTTTTGAATTTCTACTTCACAACCGCATCTCTAATCGTCCAATGATATGAAAACAGATGAATATTTGGGAATTAATGATTTATAATCCACATTAAGTCTGTTTACTAAAAAAAGCTATAACAGACAAAATGAAAAGAAAATTTAGATTATAGTATTAATCTTATTAATTATATTTCCCATCCGGATCTGTAAATCCTACCTACAAATTGATTGGCCTCCTCTAAATTAGTAATTCGTGTGTTTTCTCCATCCCAAAGTAATTTTTTACGTGCAAAAAATGACATATTGCCTTGGGCATTTTTACGTTGAAGCATATAGCTTCTTATTGCTAAATTCCCCATTAATACAGTTTCAGTCATGGGTCCGGCATAATCAAAAGAGGACGTTAACTCTTTATGCTCCCGGCTTTGAAAGCCTGCCTTACAAGCATCTATCCATTTGCGCTGATGACCATATTCTGGTTCATCATTTGGCTCTATTTCAGGTCCAAACTCTGTTGTTCCGTCATTTAGGTAGAGCTTAGGCATCAGGGGCTCACTGTCGTTAATGTTAGTCGAAATAATACCCTTTTCTCCAATCATCAAAACTCCATTTCCGCTTCCTGGGCCACCAATATCATCATTAGCTGGAATAATTTCGGGATGAGATGGCCTGATACCCCCATCGCTCCAAGTCATCTCAACCGGGGATTTACTCTTTTCCGTCCTATCAAAATGCAAAGCAGTAAATGAAGAAGGTGGACATCCTTCAGGGATGTATGCCTGTGTAAACATACCAGAATAAACTGTTCCAACACTGCACTCAGCATCCTTGGGGTATTTTAGTCCCAAGGTTCTGTAAGGAATATCAATTAAATGACATCCCACATCACCCAAAGCTCCTGTACCATAATCCCACCAGCCTCTCCAATTAAACGGATGCATATTAGGGGTATAAGGTTTATTTGGAGCAGGGCCTAGCCATAAATCCCAATTTAAACCTTTAGGCTTGGCAGCTGGATCTGACTTAGGCATTTTTATTCCTTAAGGCCATACTGGACGATTAGTCCAAATTTGAACTTTTGAAATTTTACCAATAACATGTGAATCTACCCATTCTTGAACAGTATTTAATAAAGGGTTAGATCCCCCTTGATTTCCCATTTGAGTGACTACTTTTTGTTTCCTAGCCATTTCGGTCAAAATGCGTGCTTCCCTTATGTTATGGGTAATTGGTTTTTGCACATAAACATGCTTACCACGCTCCATAGCATAAACAGCAGCTACACCGTGTACATGATCAGGAGTTGAAATCGTAACTGCATCTAAATTTTTTTCCTTGTCCAACATCTTTCTAAAATCGGCATACCGCTTAGCTTTTGGAAAGCGTTTTACAGTTGCTGCCGCTGTTCCCAAGAAATCTACATCACACAAGGCACTTACCCGAGCGTTACCATTACGAGCCGCATTTGAAATGTCGCTCGCGCCCTTACCGCCCGATCCGATAGCTGCTATGTTGAGTTGATCACTAGGTGCTTTATAGCCCTTACCTCCCAAAACATGCCGTGGAATAATCGTGATGGCAGTCATGGCAAGACTATTTTTTAAGAAAGATCTTCTCGCATTTTGTTTAGAATTTTTGGTCCTCATAATTATTGAAAAATTTTTCTATGTGAACAATATACGAAATAAAATAGTTTCTCAAAAAATATTTTAGAATCTTCCTTTTGCATGTTAAATGGATTTATTTAAGATCACAATTTATATAACTTCAAAAATATCATTTCTCATTTTAACAGAGATTCAATAATCTATCGAATATTATCAATTTTACTTATTAAGTGCACAGTAAATTTTTTACCTACCTTTAACGTATAAATTTCTTTATAACACTATACATTATATCACTTACAAAACATTTTATTACTTTCTATAAATCATATTTTAATAATGATCATTTTAATATCTATATTATTTGTTCTCAATATTATTTGCATTATAAAGACATTTTATAAAGGTATATATTTTATTAGTATGGAAGATTCGTTTTGAATAAAAATAGAGAATAATGAAAGTTTCACAAAATATTTCTGAGTGACGTAAATATTATAATGTTCAAAAGTACCTTTGTGAATCTGTTTTTACATATAATGTATATTAGTATAATATATTACCTGAATGCTATTAAATATAATGTATATTAGTAAAATATATAAAATTATTACCATATATATTTATACTTTTAATGATCATTTATATAAAAACTGCTTGAAAAGATATTATAATTTTTACATTAATTCATTATATGTTATTAGCATATACAACAGCACAGTATTAACTTTAAATAAGTAATTCATTACTCCAAAAAATTACTAACACTCTTACAAGACAATCTCATATGAGTTTTTGTTTTATTCCTCTCTCGTTTAGATTATGTCATGTACTAGAATAACTTAACCTCTACTTCTCAATGATTTCTAGTATTTAAAATATTTCATCTCTTCATTATTAAAGCCAACAACTTTAACATTTATCTAAACTAGATATTGAGTCACAGGATAACACCTTGATTATTTATTATCTACAAATACTACTTACATTACCATTACTAAATCAAAAAATATTTAAACAGAAATCACCTAATGGTAAGTTATGGCTGACTGATTGAAAAATCGTATGCTCTAAATTCATCAGTAGTAATAACTTTTGTTCATTTTGCAATCCATAAAAATATGACAAGTAAGCCTATTAGACTGACAAATGTCTCTTATTACCTCTTCATCTATATCTTCAGGACTCATCCAATTTCCTGTAAAAGTCACTCTAAATTCTCCCTCTTCTTTACTTATAATCTTTCCTTCTGAGTTAGGATAATGAGTTTGAAAAATATTCTCCACTTGTATCCTTATATTATCTATGTACTTTTCTGAATTTGAGTATCCTTCAAAACTAACTTTTATCATATTATTCAGGATTTTTTTAATTTTTTATAATTAAACTATTCTGATAACTTTACTCCTCAATCAGTATGGAAAAAAATTATGAATAATTAATATCAATACTGTTCTCTTTAATTCTTAAATTAATTATTTATTTACTCATTCTTCTTTTTATTCTTCTCATAATACTCTATGAGCTCCTCTGCACGTTTATTCATATTTCTATATTCTCTCATATAGTCATTATAGCATTCTTTACATTTAGTTTTAAACCCTATTTTTTTACTATTATCCTTTACAAACTCACTTATATTTTTTACTTCATTACAATACCAACAATGATACTTGTCCTCACCAACAAAAAAACCAAAATCAGTCCTTCCCATTACTAAACTTTATTCATTAAAATAACCTTAAACCAATGTTACAACTTTTATAAAAAAAGTATCAATAATTTCTCATCGATAGTCAATTTTTTTATTACTCATTAATAATTTACCCAATGTCAAATTATGTCTCTTCTTCACCAAGTGTTAATACTTCAATTATTTTTTCACAATATCCTCCCAACTTAATTTGCCTTTATAAACAAATTTTAAACTATTATCTACTCTCTTCAACACTTCATTACAAATTGTGAGAATTAAATTAGAATATTGTTTTTTTACTATAAATCCATCAAACATAGAGATGAATTTTATTTTATTTTTAATCAATTCCCCTCTAACCAAATCCATTATTTGGTTTTCAAAATTCATCAAAATCAGACTAATATTTTTCCCCCTTTTATACTTTATTCTTCCCTCTTTTGTCCCAATTAAATTAATTAAGTCAATTTTCCTGAGATTATCCAAAAACACCTTCCCATCTTCCCCAAATAACTTTTCTTCAATATCATCAATATTATATTTACCTATTTTTATCCCACTTTTACTCCTATCATCACTAAACAAAATTTTATTGACTAATTCCTTAATATAATTTCTACTTTTTACATAAAACCCATCAACACCAAAATCATATCTTATTAAATCATAATAATCATCAAACTGAATACTATTTTCACCATCAATCAAAGTACCACCATCTGTCTCAAAAATATTTTTAAATTTTCTTAAAAAATCTAATCCATTTTTTACCTCATTATCATTTAACCTTAATATTTTACCCCTAATATCATCTAGCAAATCAAATTTTATCTCGTCATATTTTTCTTCAGTCTCATCTCTGTTTATCCTTTTAATTAAAATGTATAATAATGTTAACTGGCTACCTTTTAAATCAATCTCAACTACCTCTTCACCATCAATTTTTATTCCTTGTCTAAATTCCCTTATTACTCTGCTATAAAAATTATATAATCTCTTTCCATAATTATCCCTGAAAAAATAATTTTCACCAATATTTACCAAATTATTACTTTTCAAATTAGATAAATCCTCATTTATCAACTTGAAATGATTGATCAATTCTATTCTATATTTTCCCTCCCATTCTTTTTGATTTTTTACACTTAACTCAAACTTTTCTCTACCTCTTTTATTTAACCATTCCCAAGTTATTTTATCTTTAAATTCTTCCAACTTATTATATACCCTCTCATCTATTATTTTTTCAACCTCTGGAATATCAATAACACTATCTTTACAACACTCCCTTTCAAACACTAAATACTTGTCATCCTCATTAATAAGACTTAAAGAATTCAATAATTCATTATTCTTTCCTTCCAAATATCTATTTAACAAACCATCGTCAATATCAACTAATCTCTTATTTGATTTAAAGAACTCATCATTCAATTTTATAAACCATAACTTTTTATTAAAGTCATATTTACTAATCTTATCTCTTTTATACTTTAATATTTTCCTCTTACTTAATTTTTCCAATATCTCCTTATAATGTCTTTTCCCTAAAATCCCTACTAGGTCTTTCATACTCACATAAACAAAACCTAATACCATATTTCTATCTCCTTCTATATTACCCCTTCCTCTAATTCTACTCTTGTAAATCTTACTTAAAAATTTCCCTATTCTCCAAATTCTTTTACCATTAAAATCTTTCTCAATATCTTTCAAATCAAAATACTCAAATTCGTAAATTCTAAACTTTTTATTATTTACATATTTTATATAACCCATTATTTACATCAATTAATTTATGGTTCAATTATGATAAATTACATAATATTATAGAGACATTTTTACTCATTTAGACAAAAAAAGATAATATCTCTATTATCTCAAACCTTTATCTAATCTATTTCTTCCCGAGAATCCCTAACCTAAAATCATTTGAAATAATCAATGACTTTTTTAATCCAATAGAATGTATGAATTGTTTGAGGTAAACGTTTAAATCAAACTTAATACATAAATAACACGCAATCAGTGAATATCAATTACCAAATTTTTTATAACCTTTACCACCAAAATCACCTACGATGCAACGAAAATTGATATTAAAATTAAAAATATTATTTAATAAATCAGAAAATAGTTAATGAGAAACATACAAGCTTATTTTTCTAAATAAATATCATCCCTACTTATATTTTACAATGACAATTCCTAAAATAATCCCCTCCAAAGCCTCAGAAATTTTTGGCGCAGAAATTTCATGGTTTGCACCTATTTGTGATGGTGATGATGATTTTTTAGGTAATCGAAGTGAACTTTTCAAAAGTAACTGGAAAAATACATCGGCTATAGTACGACAAGCAGATGCCTTAGGATATCGTAATATCTTATGCCCCTCCTCCTATCAAGTAGGTCAAGATACTTTGACATTTGCTGCAGCCATCGCTATACAAACCCAACAAATCAAATTATTGACGGCTATCAGATGTGGTGAAATCCACCCACCAATGCTTGCAAGAGCAATTGCAACGCTAGATCATATGCTACAAGGTCGCTTGACCTTAAATATCATTTCCTCTAACCTTCCTGGTGAAGAGTTAGATTCAGAGGCGCGTTATCAACGCTCAAGAGAAGTAATTACCATCTTAAAACAAGCATGGAATGATGATTTTATCGATATTCAGGGTGAATTTTACAATCTACACCTTCCTACTGCACCTGTCAAGCCTTATCAGCAAAAGGGTGGACCGATGCTTTATTTTGGTGGTTATTCTCCCCAAGGTATAGCTCTTTGCGCAGAGCACTGTGATGTCTATCTAATGTGGCCTGAAACAAGAGAAAAACTTAAACTACAAATGGAAACCGTCTCTGCCAAAGCAGCTACAAATGATCGGACATTAGACTTTGGACTTCGGGTACATGTTATTGTAAGGGAAACTGAAGAAGAGGCTCGGCAATATGCTGATCAATTAATTTCGAAGCTAGATGTTGAAAAAGGTACAGAGATAAAAGAAAGAGCACAAGATGCAAAATCTTTGGGTGTTTACAAACAAAGTGAAATGCAAGCCTCTGCTGGATCTGATCTTTATGTTGAACCCCATTTATGGACGGGAATTGGACTCGCAAGATCAGGTTGCGGTGCCGCTTTAGTCGGAAATCCCCAGCAAATACTAGATAAAATTGAAGATTATATGAGTATGGGCATACGTTCATTCATCTTTTCTGGTTACCCACATTATCAGGAAGCAAAATATTTTGCAAAATGGATACTCCCTCAATTAAAAATAATATCTCTACCCGAGGTATATGAAAGAATCCCAAAAACTCTTCCTGATACACCTTTAGGCAATGGACCTCGATTCTAATGTTATGATAGATTTTATTATTGTATTGTGCTATTTCACCTTGATCTTAATCGTAGCCTTTAGAGGGGTGGGTAATAAAACTCTAGATGCCGATGTTTATTTTTTAAGCTCAAGAAATTTAAAATGGCCCTCAATTGCTATCTCTACGATCGCAACTAACATTCAAGGTTATCAATTTTTGGGTATGATGGGCTCGGCTTATCTCTATGGTTTAGCACAGGCCAATCTAGAAATTAACGCTATACAAGGTCTTTTAATAGCAATATTCATTTTTGTACCTATCTTTTTAAAATACAGAATTAGGACGGTCACGGAATTCATCACCATGTACCTTGGTAAAAGTGCAGGATTATTTTATTCATTAGCTAACATAAGTTTATTTTCCACGATCAGTTTAGGTGCTGCCTTGTTTTGGGGTGCTTATGCTGCAGATCAAGTATTCGGAGAACAACTCGCTATGCTGCACGAGGATCGAATGACACGTATTGCCTTTTTAATTATTATCTTAGGCGTATTTTCTGCTGTATATACCTATCTAGGCGGTCTGAATGCTGTAGTCAAAACAGATGTCATTCAATTCGCTATCTTGTTATTTGGTGGCCTATTCATACTTTTAGTAAGTATTCAAGCACTTGGTGGCTGGAATGAGCTTTTTACAAAAACAAGTAACCGGATGCACCTACATTTACCAGCAGATCATCCAACACTACCTTGGACCCATCTATTTGGACTATTTTTTTTAAATATTAATTATTGGTGTGCAAACCAGACCATCATACAACGCTCATTAGCTGCTAAAAATCTAAAAGAGGCACAAAAAGGATTATTAGTCGGTGGAGTTTTGAAATATCTTATGGCACTCATCATCGTAATCCCCGGTATTGCTCTGTATGGTACCTTGGGTGAGGGCTTGAGTGATCCCGATATGTCTTTCCCTTTTTTAGTTAATCACTATGCCCCGATTGGACTTCGTGGTATCATCCTCTGTGGCCTTTTTGCTTCCTTGATGAGTACTGTAGACTCCACTTTTCATTCTATCGCTACCTTATGGTCCGTCGATATCTATTCAAACTATATTAACAAAGAGCCTTCTGATCATCAAAAGATAAGGGCAGGAAGGCAAGCCATTATTTTTAGTTTAATAACTTCACTTATTGTGGGAATGGTATTACTATATCTAAAATTTGAGAATCCCAGCGCTGCATTTACTCATACGTTAAACAACCTCAGATACTATATTAATTGCGGTATTACTGTAATGATTTGTGCTGCGATATTATTAATTATCCCAAATAAAAAAAAGGTATTATTTGCTTTTTTGCTTACCCTCCCTTTAAATCTTTTAATACAATATCAACTACCTAGTATGAATTATTTTGTTCGAGCATTTTGGGTCATTTTTACCTGCTTAATGATAGCAACTGAAGGAAAAATCAGTAATTTTACCCCGCTCAAAAGATTATTTCAATCCAGTTCTAAATCAATGAGCAGCCTTGGATGGACCCTCCTGGCAAGTCTAATTTTAATCCACTTTCTCTTTCATTAAAGCTACCGCTTTACTTAGTTTTTTAACTTTATTAGTCCACAATTTTATACTTTAGTGGGATGAATGAAAGGTTAAAACAAGACTTAAATGATATAGCAAGTATTCTTGATGAGGTGAAAAATCAGGGACTTTTGTATTTGGACCATTTGCATTCTCGTCCTACTTCAAATTCACATGAAATGACCTCTAAAACTTCACTCTCAGTCAATGGATTAGGAGCTAAAAATACTCTCAAATTCTTCAATGAAACATTTGAAAAGATCCTGGTTTCTTCTTCGGGTCCAAAATACTGGGGCTTTGTTACCGGAGGTACTACTCCGGCATCTATTGCTGGTGATTGGCTCGCTACCATTTACGATCAAAATGCTTTCAAGGTAAGTGGTCAAGGAGATATTTCCGCCCAAATTGAATTGGAGACCATTCTTCTACTTCTTGATTTATTTAATTTACCCAAAAATTTATCAGGGGGTTTAGTATCAGGAGCAACCATGTCTAATCTAACTTGCCTAGCTACTGCAAGACAGTGGATAGGTAGACATCGAAAAAAGGATTATGCCAAAGAAGGTATAACGGAACCTATTCATGTGTTGGCTGCTCAGCCTCATTCATCAGTATTAAAGGCTATGTCACTATTAGGTTTAGGCAGTGTCAATATTACTATCATCAAAACGAACCATGGTAATCAGGAATCTATAGATTTAGTAGATTTAGAAAAAAAAATATTGCAATTATCCGGTACACCATTTATTTTAATTTCAAGTGCTGGTACGGTGAATACCGCCGACTTTGATGATTTTGAGGGCATCGGTGAACTGAAGAAAAAATTTAACTTTTGGTGGCATATAGATGCCGCATTCGGAGGCTTTGCTTCTTGTAGCAAAAGCCATCGGCATTTGATTAATGGTTGGCAGTATGCAGATAGTTTTACAATAGATTGCCATAAATGGCTCAATGTACCCTATGAAAATGCTATTTTTTTAATGAAAGAATCCCATAAAACCCTTCAAATTGAAACCTTTCAAAACTCAAATGCCCCCTATTTAGAAAACAAATTGGGTAAAGTGGATTATTTAAATCTTTTGCCCGAAAACTCAAGACGATTAAAAGCGCTTCCCGTATGGTTTTCCTTGCTTGCTTACGGTAAATTAGGTATCCAAGGAATTGTAGATAATAGTATTGAAAATGCACTATCTTTTGGCAAGATGATTGATGAATGCCCCGATTTTGAGTTATTAGCTCCAGTACGTCTTAATACAGTTTGTTTTACCCTAAACGACTACAGCGAATCGAATGTCAGCATATTTTTATCTACGCTCAATGAAACGGGCAAGGTATTCATGTCACCCACCTTTTATCGAGAAAAAAGAGGAATTCGTGCTGCCTTCGTTAATTGGCGAACAACTTTAAAGGATGTTTCCTCTGTGATGATATTAATGCAAAAAATCAACAAAAAAATATCATAATTTATGATTTGGTTTTCTTACATTTTACCATTCACAAAATTATTCTTGAACTACTTGAATTAATTAATCAATTTTAATGTATATAATATTATAAAATGAAGTCTTAATATATAGAAAAAGTCATTGACCTTGAAATAAAAATATGCATGTTTAGAGGATTAATAAACACAAGAACTAAATAAAAATGAGAATATCTGTTTTAATTATCTGCTGTCTAATCTCTACTTTTGAATTAAAGTCGCAAAGACAAAATTTAGATTCCGTCTTTAATAATTTAAAATACCGAAGCATTGGCCCTTTCAGAGGCGGACGTGCCAATGCAGGAACAGGTGTCCTTGGCAATTCTTTAACTTATTACATGGGCACTACTGGTGGGGGAGTTTGGAAGACTTCTGATGCAGGCCAACATTGGATTAACTGTTCTGATGGCTTTTTCAAAATGGGCTCTGTTGGAGCAATTGCAGTTTCAGAGAGCCACAACAACGTCGTTTACGTAGGTATGGGAGAGCACGCGCCTCGAGGAGTAATGACTTCCCACGGTGATGGTGTATACAAGTCAACAGATGCAGGTAAAACATGGAATCATATTGGGCTCAAGGAGACGCAGCACATTGCTCGTATCGTCATTCACCCAAGAGATCCGAATATTTTATGGGTAGCCGCGCAAGGAGCATTGAATGGACCTACTGAGGAACGTGGTATTTATAAATCAACAAATGGGGGCAAGTCCTGGACACGCACTCTTTTCGTAAATAATCTGACAGGAGCTAGTGAGTTATCTCTGGATTACCACAATCCTGATGTTTTATATGCTGCCATGTGGGAGCATATGAGAACCCCTTGGAAAGTCATCAGTGGCGGTAAAGGCAGCGGACTATACAAATCTTCTGATGGTGGAGTGACATGGGGAAAAATCCATCAAGGACTTCCGGAAGAGAAAGGGAAAATGGCTATTGCCGTATCTCGTGCGAACTCCAACTGGGTTTATGCTCTAATTGAAAGTGATTCTCAGAAAGAAAAAGGAGGCTTGTTCGTTTCCAAAAATTCAGGTAAAAACTGGACCCGAATAAGTGGAGATCATCGATTTTTGCAGAGAGCATGGTATTACATTGAAATCACTTTAGATCCAAACGATGAAAATACCATTTACATTTTAAGTGCTAGTACTTATAGATCTCTAAATGGAGGCAAAGATTGGGAACGAATACGAAGTCATCATGGAGATTATCATGATCTTTGGATTAATCCTGATGACAGTAGAAATCTGCTATTGACCAACGACGGAGGTTCGGAAATTTCATTTGATAAGGGAGCACATTGGTCTCGAATTGACAACATGCCGACGGCTCAATTTTATCGGGTTACCACCGATAATATGTTCCCTTACAATATCTATGGTGGTCAGCAAGATAATTCTTCCGTAAAAATCGCGAGCATTGGCATTGGATCTTCCGGTATTTCTGAATCGGACTGGACCAGCTCTGCCGGTGGGGAAAGTGCTTTCTTAGCTTTTGATCCAGATAATCCTATCAAGGTCATGGGTGGTAGTTACTTAGGATCTATTGAGTTGCTAGATACCAAAGCTAAAGTTGGAACAAAGGTTATGATAGAGCCCAATTTATATCTTGGTTTGGCAGCGCGTGACATGAAGTATTTATTCAACTGGAATGCTCCAATAGTAAAGTCCGTGCATGAACCGAACACTTATTATCATGGGGCACAATATTTACTTCGCACAAGAGATGAAGGAATTTCTTGGGAAGTTATTTCACCCGATCTTACCGCAAACATAGATGCCAAACAAGGTAAAGGAGGAGGTCCTTATACTGTTGAAGCTGTGGGTGCAGAAAATTATGGTACGTTGTCCTATGTGGTTGAATCTAAACATGAAAAAGGAGTAATTTACACTGCGAGTGATGATGGAAGACTGCACTTGACTAAAGACAATGGCACCACCTGGAAAAATGTTACACCTAAAGGTTTGCCCGAGACATTAATCAATTCTATTGAGATTTCTCCACATGATCCAGGAACATTATATTTAGCGACTACACGTTATAAATTCAATGATTATACACCCGGTCTTTACAAAAGCACAAATTATGGAAAATCATGGAAGTTAATTAATACAGGAATCCCGAAAGGAGCCTACACCAAAGTTATTCGTGAAGATGAAAAACGTAAAAACTTATTATTTGCAGGAACCGTTACTGGCATGTACGTATCTTGGAATGGAGGCCTTAATTGGTTTGCCTTACAGTTGAATTTACCCGTAACACCAATCACTGACATCGCCATCAGTCATGACAATATTGTGGTTGCCACGCAAGGAAGATCTTTTTGGATTTTAGACGATTTGAATATCCTCCGACAGTATAATGGAAACTCACACGAAGGTAAGCTTTATGCACCCGCCCCTACCTATATTGCCAATTGGTATAGTAGCTTTAATTCTAATGAAAGTAAAGGTACGGATTTACTGAAAGGTGTAAATCCTGCCAATGGTATGGTTCTTTACTACAATCTACCTGCCCTAGACAAAGAAACCGAACTTACGATAACCATTTTAGATGAACAAGGGAACCTAGTTAATAATTTTTCATCGACGGCAAATACAAACTACATAACTTATGAGGGAAATCCCCCCAAAAAACCTGTTCTCCCAAAAAATAGAGGTCTCAATAGATTCGTTTGGGACATGCGCTATCCTCTACTCCCTGGCATACCCAAGGTCTATATTGAAGGGAGCTATTCAGGGCATCAGGCGATCCCTGGAACTTATAAACTGACTTTGGCCTATAATAATAAAATTTTTGAAACAGAGGCAATTATTCAAGCCAACCCATTGTATAATCTCAGTAAAGAGCAATACGAAGCATACCAGACATTCATGAGCTCTGCTGCTACTTCTTATAGAGAAATGACCGACATGACCAATCGACTCAATGAAATGAACAAAAAGCTTAAAAGTTTACTATCTAAAATGGGCCCACAGCAACATAGTAAACTTCTTATAATGGGTAATAAGCTAAGTCAAGAACTTACCGAATGGGATGCCATCATGGCGCAGCGATTATCCAAGGCATATGACGATGTTGAAAACTTCGAAAATGGATTCACTGCCCATTACCTCAATTTAATAAGTGAAGCAGATAGTAGTATTCCAAAAATTACCAAGGGAAGCAAATCACGTAAGTTCGAGTTAGAGCAAGAGTGGGCTAGATATAAACAAAATGCTGAAGATTTACTCAAAGGTCCTATACGAGCATTTAATGCAGCATGTCAGGCAGAAGATGTGGGTGTTTTATTTGCTAAGTAAAAAACAAAGAGATAGTATTAAAAATTCTTGAAACTCTTAAAATACTTTAACCAGCCTTCATAATAGACGATCCATGGCACAAGTATTCTATAACTATTCTATCCTTGTATTAATTTCTTCTTAGAAAAGATATTAAAATAAAAATCACTGTTATTTCAAATTATAGACAGTTTTTTGTTTTCGGCATAGCCAAAGCTTTTTATTCAACAGAAGGGTTATCGTCAACCAGGTATTATCTTAAATAAGAGTTACTTTATCGATTATCCTAATAACCCCTCTATTAAACAATTTTAATGTTCTCAAGGCATCTTTTTGCTAATGCTAGATTAAATAAAAATGAATTACATGTCAAGCCAAAGGATTTTATTTCTCGCTAAATCTCGTTGTTTTATGCTCCAATCTTCCTCAAGTGGCATCAGATATATTCCGTAGATTGAATATAGCATACTTTGGTAAACTTCAAAATTCCATTATGTTAATTTTTTATTTTGAATTTTTTAAAATTATTGTAAAATCAAAAACATAATGATCATCAATTATGTTGATTCCATGTGAGGAAACTAGTTTACTTAAATAATTTACAATTTATCATTCGCCACCGCCGCCATCACCACCACCACCATCACCGCCACCATCAACACCTACACCACTGGTATCTCCAATGAATCCCATACCCGAGTCAGGTGTGGTGATGGTATTGATATTCATTTGAAATTCATCAACCAGGCAAGTAGTATTTTGAAGATCCAACCCTTTTGGGGATGTTACTTCTACTAATTGCCCACTTTTCTGATTGACCTCGAGTATCTTTTTCTTTGAATAAATATATAATTTTTCTCCTATCAAAGCCAATTTAGGTGCTGTCCATTTAAAAGTCGTAGATATATTAAAATGCTCTTTTCCATTACTTAAAGTTAAAGCCTCTAACTTCGAGCCTTTCAAACTAAAAACATATTGATCTGTTATCATCACACCAGTAAATACTTTTTTTATTGTCCATAAAATTTCTCCCGTATCAAACTTCAATAATGTTGTGTATTGATTCATTCCCCACTTTGACACATTAGTAACAAAGATTAAATCATCAATTCGGGTTATTCCTGTAATCGTTTTTTCTAAATCTATTGTCCAAATAATTTTAGAGGTAAGAGTATCAAACCTTGATAAAATCATTTTTTCGGCAAACAATATATTATTTTTAGTCTTCATAGTTGATCAGTTTGTTGGGAATAAAGTTATAGAAAAATATGTTTTAAATTTTTATTCCCTTTTTTTATGAGAATATGATAGCGCCCCTCTTTTATATCAACCTCGAACATTGTCCATTAAAAAACAATCACCCCTTCACGGAAATAAGGACATATTCCCAATTAAAATAGAAATTAAATTTTCACTATAAAAACAGCCTTTGTAGACTCAAAATACAGTAGAACAATTTTGTGCCATCTATAAGGTATGCTTGCCTCTGAAAAGAATATTTTCGAGAGTAAATGCTAGGGAAATGCAATTAGTAATTGTACTAAAATTAGTGTCACTGCACCATTTAAATCTCTAATTATAGGTCAAATTTAAATTCGAATAAATCTATTTCACATATTATGATTTCTTACTTATCATCAAATATAAAAAAGACTAAATCCCATCTTTGCGATGCCAACTTTACCCTCTATCTTCGGACGAAACAAAGATTAAACATCATAAAAAGAATCAATAATAAGCAACTTTACAAATTCTCTAACCCTTTTCAATAACAGATCGAATTCCTTTTTTGCTCTCAAATTTAGCTTAAAAAACTGCTCACAATCGCTCCGTAGAAAGACTTTAAAAATATTTTGAAATATTGCCAGCAAAAAATATTTAGTTATTGGGGAAAAAAGAGATCTTGAAAAATGCTTAGGGTAGCTTCACAGGTAACCTTTATTTCCTTTATAAAATATGTCAAGTCAAACTTTTAGGGACCATTTTGAGGATAATAAAGAGGCTTAGACCGTGTGGTAAATTAAATTTAGGTTTTCCAAATAGTTACAATGCACAAAAAAGCTAGTTACATTACACTAACAATGTTAATAAAACCAATGACTTAATGGAAAAAGATTTTACCGTCATGCCGTTTCTGTTTTCACAATACCCATATTTCGAGAACAGATATTTTGTTTGAAATTAAAAATATTAGACAATATTACTTGCTTTATTGTGTGCTCCTCTCATAACTAAATCCTCCAGCTTTATTTCTCGACCACGAAGTTATTCTTATCGATAAATAAATATTGTCTTCAACTAAATGCATGACATAACTATTACCTATAGCGAGTCTTGGCTTCACCGTCGCAGTTCGAAATGGAAAATAAGTTAAAGAAGCATAATTTTCAATATCTCCCTCAGCCCACTCAGTCCCTAATGGACTTAATTCCTTATTTGACTCATTTTCCAGAACTGCATTATAAATTTGTCCACCTTCATTATTTGCTCTTGTAAGCCATACGTTATCAGTAATCCTATCTTGATTTTCTGCTAAATTAGGATCTGTATTGTCTGCTTTTGTGAAAGTAATTAAGTCTCCTGTCCAAACCGATTCATCTCCAGTTAGACAGTTCGTGAAGTTAGGTTTGGGTAATGTCCAGGCGGTTGCATCTACACTGAAAGATTCACAATTAGTAACATTGGATACATTCCAAGAATTAAGATCTTGATTGAAATTAGAAGAACCATCAAACATATGTTTCATTTGAGTGACATTACTTACATTCCAACCTGATATATCTTGATTAAATGATGTTGCTTTTTCAAACATTCGATTCATAATTTCAACATTGCTTACATCCCAAGATCCAATATCTTGATTAAAGGGTGTTGACTTGAATAAATTATTCATTTGAGTGACATTACTTACATTCCAAGAGCTAATGTCTTGATCAAAAGATGATGCACTACTAAACATTTTTCGAATATCTTTAACACTGCTCACATCCCAACTACCAATATTTTGATTGAAAGAATTGGCCTCTTCAAACATTCCATTCATAATTTCAACATTGCTTACATCCCAAGATCCAATATCTTGGTTAAATAAAGTATCTGATTTGAACATCCCATTCATGTTTGTTACAAAAGAAGTAACTACTTTGGAAACATCTTTTTTATCAAATATCATTTGATAAAGCATAGCTGAATCTATAACCAAATAACTAATCCCATCTAATTCATAATTCTCCCCAACTACCGCATTTTCTGTCGCTTTTATGGTAATTCCATTTTCGTCTAAGTAAATAAATGTTAATTCACATCCATTTTCATCAACCATCGCCACTTCTGGAGTATCAGCACAAGCATCTAAATCATCGGTTACTCCATCCCCATCAGTATCTTTCTGTGAATCAGAGCAACCATTACTGTCCACAATAGAGCCATTAGGAGTTTCTGCACAAGTATCATAAGCATCAGTTACGCCGTCTCCATCAGCATCTATCAATATATTCGAATCGTCATCTGATACATCATTATTTGTCAGAATGTCAGCAACGGGATCATCGCTATTATCACAATTATTAAACAGCGTAAGTGAACAAAATAATCCAAAGATCAAAAGTTGTTTGTAATATTTCATAATAGTTACGGACTCTTCCTCTACCCTTTCATTATTTGCTATTTCAAAATTAAGATTATGACATCTTTTTTGTATCAGCTATTTTTTTAGTTTTTGTAAACCTCTAATTCGATTTCAATCATCAAACCTGGCAGTGCCAATTCTTTAACCCCAAGCCAAGATCCAGTTGGAAATCGTTTAGTATAAATTTTATTTCTGTAAGCTGCTTTCTCGAGAAACAATGGCATATTGGTTGTAAAAATATTTTCCACTACAACATCATCGAATGTGCAACCATAATGTTTTAATATTTTTTCTAAATCAGCATAACAATTTTTCATTTGTTCGCCTAAATCTCCAATAGCAGTTGGATTTCCCTCTTCATCCATACTTACAGCACCAGAGATTTTGATATCATTGCCAATCCTGACAGCATGTGAATATCCATAAGCTTTCTCAATTTCTGGTCGAAGTAAAAAATATTCAGGCTTTTCTATTTCAATAATTTGATCTTTTTGTTTTTTTTGACAACTTGGAACAAACATTACAGTAGCAATAAACAAAAAGGATAAAAAGAAGGCTGACTTTATTTCAGTAATTCTATTTTCCATTTTTTTCTTTGGTTTATGAAATTTTATACCAAATTAATAAAATCCTAAAAAATATTATACAATTGTTATCATATAATAAAAGTATCATATCACCTCAAAATCCTCTGCTGCTTTTTGAGATAAACGCTTATAATTACAGTCTTTGCTTTCAAAAAATAGCTAAATAAATTACCGATTTATATTTATGAGTTAATGTACTTTAAATCTTTTTGAAGAAGTGTATTAATAGAACTAATTCTTTTATATAAGGGAATATGAATGCTCTAAAGAAGTTTTTATCAGTCCCATTAACAATTCTAGCGTGTGAATTTTTTGGGTATCAATTTGCCTAAGCTTCAATTGATTCATACTGTTTTCACCATTCAATAATGGCTAAAAACTCAATTATTACAATTTTAAAATGAAGAGTATTCCCAAAATAATTTTTCATCTTGGTCAGCATGACTTAGAACTGAAATTATTGATAAAACATTGATCTAGATGAGAATTTTGTATTTTCATAGTTATATCTTCCAAAATAAAGAGGTCAAAAATTCTTGAGATATCTGACCTTTTTAAATAACTGCCTCGTAAATGATAAATACTCTGAAAACAGCGTCTGGGTATTGTAAATAGTCTGTGAATATGAATTGTAAAGTGATTTGCTAATGATTAAAATAAATAATAGATTAAGGAAGAAATATGAATTTAAAACCAAAATAAAATGAAAAATATACTATTACTACTCATCCTGTTTTCTTCGTTCTCATTACTAGCACAGAAGACAAAAAATGGAATAGTTTACAAAGAACATCCAGGATTAAGTTTAATTGAAACATTCAATGATGCTTTGGTTAACGGAGATTTTGAAAAAGCAGGATCATTACTAGAAGATGATTTTAAAATTAGAAATGGTGTTGGTACCAATAAAGATTTTAAGGGCTGGTCAAAAACACAATTTATTAATAACATGGAATGGTGGCATCAAAATTTCGATTACTTCTCAATCGAAAAAGATTTACCTGCTTATCCAGATGTGATTGAATATAAGCAAGACAACCAGACTTGGGTACAAACATGGGAAAGAATTTATGCCGTCAACAAAAATAATGGTGTGAAAGTAGATATGCCATTTCATAGACTTTACTACCTTAATGATGATTATACTAAAATTAAATCGGCTTTTGAATATGCAAATCAAAATGTATTTAATGCTTTAAATGATAATAATTATGAAAGGACAAATGGCACAATCTATATTAATCACGAATACATAAATACGGTTAGAAAAGTAATGTATGCCTTTGAAAATGCAGACTACGAAAAAGCGTATTCTCATTTTGCGGATAATTCATCTTTCTATGACATAAATGATCCTTGGGGAACAAATATGAGTTTGAATGAGGCAAAAGAACGAAATAAAGAACTATTAGAGAGGTTCGACATATTAGGTTTTGATGAAATTGGTTATCCCGACTACCTTCAATATGAAGAAGGAAACTCGAAAACTGTTTTATCGTGGTGGAAATTTAGACTGAAAAGGAAGACAGATGGTAAAGAAATTTTGCTACCAATACATTATTCACATAGATTTGATAATGATGGTAAAATAATTCGTTCAAATGCTTTTTACAGCTTGAAACATATGGAGTAGACACAATATTCTATTTTATTGATGAAAAAAGGGGTAATTAGTTACCCCTTTTTAATTCTAAGAGAAGAAATTTTTAGATAATTGGGATGATCTAATTTCGAAACTTTTAAATTTAATAATTGAAAATTGAAATAATGATGCAAACTATCATAAAACACCTCAAATACACTTCTTTTTCAAATATCCTTTGTTCACTTGTAATTTTTTCCAATTGTGATGATAAAGTTGATGATAGTTCAGAAAGTTTAATTTATTTAGGTGAAAATGGAATAACAATTATGGCATATGAAAATGCTGTAATCGGAGAATCATATAGTTTGAATGGGGTTAATTATTTGGTAGTAGATTCAGCTATGCTTTATCAAATGGTAGATGAAAGTGCGGACGTGTCGAAGGTTGTTACTACTAAAATTAGTAGAATGCTTTATTTATTTTCAGATTCTACTGATCAATCTTTTAATCAAGACATTAGCTCTTGGGATGTCAGTAATGTTACAGATATGTCGGTGATGTTTTTTGGAGCATCATCTTTCAATCAAGATATTAGCTATTGGGATGTGAGCAATGTCACAACTATGTATTTTATGTTTGGAAAAGCGGAGTCTTTTAATCAAGACATAAGTCCTTGGGATGTGAGCAATGTGAAAAATATGTTTTTTATGTTTAGCAACGCAAAATCTTTCAATCAAGACATTAGCTCTTGGGATGTCAGTAATGTTACAGAATGCAGCGCTTTCAGATTTAATGCAACCTCTTGGACACAACCTAAACCTAACTTCACCAACTGTACGGAATAAGCTTTCTCAAAAGATTAATTAAAACATACCTAAAAGATTCTGACATACCAAAAAAAAACTCTTATTAAATACCTATATAGGTCAAGGCACAAATAAGTAAGCCGAGAAATTATCTGACTTTGATATAAAATCATTAACCCATTATCATATCCTCATAAGGTTAGTTAAGCTAGTTCCAAACTCGTAAATAGGTTAACTATCATTTAAATCAGAATTTTGGTTATATTGGTGCAAATAATCAAAAATATATTATAATGAAAAAAGTCACTTTTCTAATAACTATTACTTTTTTAATGATTGGCTGTCGAAACAATGAGACTAGTGTAAACAAAAATTTTGGTGAAATTTTAAGTGGAAATAACAAAGGAAGCACTTACTCAATTGGAAGTATGGAAGATGCTCAATTAGCTCTAGATTTTTCAACTGCATTTGTTAATCAAGATTATGATTTTGTTACTGAGGAAAATTATTTAGAAACTGTCTTTTTTTATCCTGAAAAAGGATTAGAGAGACTTGAGTTTGATTTACCAAGTTTAATAGAACTTGCAAAATCTATGCATAAACCCTATGATTCAATTAGAAGAAATGTTTATGATGTAATTCCAGTAGTCCCCTCTCACGATGAAAATTTAACCGTTGTAATGTTTCCATTTACTGAAACTAGATATAGAAAGGATGGTGAGATTGAAAAATATAGATTCTTTGAGAGACATTATATCAGAGATGGTAAAATTGCGGGAGTGAGAAAATGGAGTCAAGAGGAATAAAAAACAATCCTCTTTTTATTGATGGCTTAACACTAGGAATACCTTAATTTTTTAATTTATTCCCTCTAAGTGTCATTAAAGAAGTATATTAAATACTTCTTTAATACTCTGACAGATCCAAAAAAGATCATAAATCCTATAACCAATTATAATTGAACTCTTCATTTATAGGCTAAATTTTAGTTTAATGTTGCCTCTAACTCAACAATTAAAGGACGGTGATCTGATGCTAAAGGTTTTTGTAATAACAACACCTCTTTCTTTTCAAATTGCACATCCCTTGAATCTCTAAACAAAAGGTGATCTATTTCCAGTTGGTGATCTCCTTGATAACTGAATTTATCAAGACCCTTATCTACAAAGATAAATCCTTCACTACAGAAATATTGCATCGTTGCCGATTTAGGGGTACAATTAAAATCACCAACGATAACACAAGCGAGTTCTGATTTGTTAAGATATTTCACAAGTGCTTTAGCTTGATTCAATCGATTAGCGGAACCCTCCTTCTCAAGAATCCAATCAAAATGAACGTTTGCGAATAGAATGGTATAGCCTTTTGTTATTTGTACCTCATTAATGATTGATGTGCGAGGTTCATATTTTGCATCAGGTAATTTCAAAAATTTTGTTGAAATAATTTTTTTAGTTGATAACGTTGACATCCCATACGCCCCTTTGTCAAAATCCATAAACTTGGAAAAAATCCCCTCCATAGATGTTTTCTTTGCCAAATAATCTGTTTGTCCAATACTATCTGAACGTAAACAAAAGTTATCTATTTCTTGTAAACCACATAAATCAGGTGCTGCAGATACAATTATTTTTGCAGAACGAGATAAATCTTGAACATTATCAAGACCATAGCCATGGCGAATGTTGTAGGACATTATTTTAAGACTTATCGATTCTTTTTGGTTACAAGAATAAAAGTTGACAAATCCAATTGTCATTAGCAATAAAAGTATTGAATGCTTACACTGTAGCATAACTTAGTTTTTGCAGGTAATTACAAATACGAAGTATTTACCTTTTACAAATACAACTTAAAATAATTATTAACTCAATTGCTCAAATCTGAGTAATTTCAAATAACATTTTCGCCAATTTGAAATGCGGTTTATTCAAAGAAGTTTTCTGAATAAACGTCATTCGTAAACTGACTGATGTCATTTGTTTTGATGTTATCGGCCCTATTTTTGCTGAAGCTGTTATTCCTAACAATTAAGTCTCTAGACCGCCAAGCGGCAAGACCAAACTCACAATTAAAAAACATGTTATTTTCAATAGTAGCATTTCTCACCTCGTATAAGGATAAACCAAAATAACCAGATCCATCAAATGTGCATGCCTCTATTCTAAGTTTAGATGCGTTGTAAAATTCAATACAATTATGAGCACACCATTTCCCAATTTCATGAACTATCAATAACCCGTTAAGTGTGACACCATGAGTATCATAAAATTGTACTACTGGCATATCTATTTTTGCGACAATAGAAGTTTTATTACCAATAATTTGAAAATTGCCGATGCCGCTTAATTTTAATGGCTCAGTTAGTTCTACTCTTCCCGGGCTCAGATATAATTTTTCATTACTCTTAAGTTGAGCAAAACCTTCTCTCGCACTCATTGGGCTACTGTAAGTACCATCCTCATATTGAATTGTTGCTTGCACAGGCTTACTTTTTGATATTTTTAATTGTTCACCGTTAGATGGCACAAAAGAATAGTTATATAGAAATTCGTCCCTACCTGTACCTGAAGCAATGTAGAAATATCTACCATCACTCTTAAACCTTAAAGTACTATCATTAATAATTTCAATTGTACAGGAACCTGCATTATAAGTTGATCCTTCTTCAGACCACAAGATTGAAAATTCAACTGTATTTTCATCCCTTACTCTACCATCAATAAATTCTCCATACACACGATGATATGCAAAAGATTCTCCGGAAATAAAACCACTTATTTCTTCTGAAATGTTTAGTTGAAGTTCTATGATGTGAGAAAAATCATTAGCCTGTTCGGGGTATTTAGCAGCTAATCTTTGATCGATTTCTTCTATGTATACCTTATATTGACCTCGCTTAAACTTCGTTTTCAACTGATAGTATTGATCCTCCGTACTTTTCCCATAGTCATCTTGGGCAGTTATTTCTGCTCGAGCGTCCTTACAAAATGAATTGATTGCCTCAACAGCTGGAGTAACGTCGTCCTCAACATCAAATCCGAAAAACTCAAAAAGATATTCATTATCATAGTTTTCACAGTTACAATTGTATTCTTGAAAAAAAGCCTCAATTGAAGGTTGTTGAGCATAACATAATAATGGGTAGAAAATAACAAATAGTAGTTTTTTCATCACATTAATTAATTTTAGTTTTTATCAGCAATATAATCTTTTTTCAAAGTTTTAATAATTCATTTAAATGTGAGGATCAAATTCTTGGTCAATTTAAACTTCCTCAATTCATTTTTGGTGTAAGTATACAAAAGATGACTGATGGCTTCTTTGATAAAATTCGAAAATTTCAACATGAAGGGTTGTGGCAACATTTTCACTACTGAGGTCTTATCTATTGTATTAGCCAGTTAAAGTTTTAAAAAGTAGTGAATATAAAAAAGAGGTGAAAAATGACCTCTTTTCTATGATGACTCCCTCTGTTATTCAAAAGTACAACGCAATTTCTTCTTTTGACTCTCCAATCACCTTGGACGATATACAATACTCCTCCTTAAATAACACTTGAGTGACAAGTGTAAACTTCCTACAATTGTGAGGGAATTAAAACAAAGGAAGTTTTTCATATAACAATAAAGATTCCAAACAATAAAAATGAGATTTTATTCTTTCCTACCGAAAGCAATAAAGGTATTTCTAAAAAATTTGATAAGTTTAATTCTCATAATCATACACAAATTTGATATGAGGACTACTAGCCATTAAGTTAGGATTTGTTCCTTTAATCCCCTCAGGAATATTTTGATTGCGTTTTTTAAAATACGTTACCCAGCTGGGCATTGGTTTTCCTGTAGAGTCTTTGAATGTCATTGGGTGTGTAAGAAATGGAATAGAATCTCTTGGAATATTTTGGGTAGAAAACATTTTATAAACTAATTCGGAGCAATAGTAAGAATCATCATCCCACAAAAAAATCTCATCATAAGGCGTATTAATTCTCTCGATACCATACTCAATTGCTTTAGAAATATACGGTTGGTAATAATTATCTAGCCTTGCAACAGTTGTTTGTGATTTGTTGAATTCATTTTTATTTCTGTTCAGAAACTTTTTTAAAGGAGTTTGGGAAATTCCTTTTTTTGAAATCGCTTCCAAAATAAACCACTGCCCATCTTTTTGCATAGCTATTCCAACATGGGAATAATTTTTAGAAAATGATGTAGCCGTTACATCTTTAATCGCATTATCTATTTTACCTGTTCCCGTATTTTGAAATAGTAAATCCCCTTGTTTTAATTCAAAATTATCGTTTTTTTTACTGCTGTTGCAGTTCAATAAAACAGAGAAGGATATAAGGAAGATACTTATTTCTTTAAAAATTTTATTCAAAAGATTTATTTTTTGTAATACTCAAATATAAAAAAATGGCTTCGCTATAAAAAGTATAACCGTTTTATCATTTTATATTACTCCCCTATTTATACCCTTCTCGAACAAATTCAAGGGAGATCTCTCTGAATTTTTTATTGAAGTATATTTATACAATGGAAAAGACATTATGCATATTAATTTTAATAGTTTCGTTTAGCTCTCTTGGACAAGCTAAATATTATGGGGAAAGTTCTGATTTACCAGTACTGAATATGAAAATAATTGAATATGTAAATTCTGTTATTGGAAGACGTGTTGACAGGGGAGAGTGTTGGGATTTGGCTTTTAGAGCTCTTGAAGCTTCTGGGGCATATTTTGACCGTAGTTCAAAAAAAACAGTTAATATTTATGGTCGATTACTTGATTTGACTAAGGAAAAGGTAATAGCTGGAGATTTAGTACAGTTTGAAAGGGTTAAATTGAGATATACAAAAAATGGCAAAATTTTTTATGGATATACCAAAAAACATACGGCCATCGTGCATTCAGTCAGTTCGATTAATGACTTTCAGATTGCAGAACAAAACACCCAAGAATTTGGTAAAAGGGTTGGAATAAGTCAACTAAAAACCGAATGGATTGTTAGTGGAAAAATATTTATCTATAGACCTATTGCAACTAAACCATAGGCAAATCTCCTTTTTTTAGTTCCACTACTTCTAATCCTCTTCTCATTCACAGTCTTAAATACTCATAAAAACTATTAGAAAGGCTTATCATAAGTATTTGTCGCGAATTTCACTTATATATTTGACATATATATAACGTAATAGGAAATAAAAAAGAGCGACATTAATGTACCTCTTCGATTATCATTGCTAAATCTCTAGGACCCGGACCAGCGACCACTTAAACCACAATCAAAAAAATATATGTAAAGTTTGCTTAACATAATAAATTTATTATATTTGTAAAGTTAACTTAACATTTAATAATATGAAAACTAAAATTTTAAGGATTATGGGGTTACTTGTAGGAATTATTGCATCGTTAGTTATTGAGCTTTTTTATCAAGGAGGTGTCCTTTTTATGTCTATCCTAACAATTTTGTTTATAAGCTGTATCGTCAGTTATTTTAAGTTTCCGGGAAAAATTAAATTGTTTGGTAATATGTCATTAGCAATTGGTGTTCTTGGGTCTTTTATAGGACTTTCCACCGCTTTTGAGTTTATACAACAAGCTGGAAATGTATCACCAGCTGTCTTGGCAGGAGGGCTTAAAGTAGCTTTTACAACAACTATGTATGGCCTTATTATCTATATTTTTTCTATAGGTCTGAACTTAATAAAACGATAAATTATAAATGAATTTTTCAAAAAAAGAATTATCTATTTTTATAGAAATTTTATTCACGATTTTATTTTCAATTTTCTTTTTACCCAACTTTTATGAAAACAGACTTGGAACATATGATTTCAATTCGTCTTTGGGAAAGCTGATAGAAATTACTATTTTTTCAATTATATATTTTTCGTTATCGTACACATTACTCGGAATTTTTATAAAGAAAAAGTTAGTTAATGATGAAAGGGACATTCTCATCGATTTAAAATCATATAAAATCGGATATATTTTATATGAAACCAGTTTATTCTCATTCATAGGAGTTATTTTATCAGTTGCGATATTTGACAGCCAAATTTATCAAAGTAATGGGGGATTAATTTTTATGGTTATAGTTTGGTTATTAGTTGTAACCTTTATCAAATCCGTTTACCAACTCTATCTATATAAGATATCATAGTATGGTATTAAAAAATATTTTGAAAAAAGTTCGTCAGAAAAAAAAACTAACTCAGGAAGAACTTGGAGATTCAGTCGGAGTAAGTAGACAAACTATTATTTCAATTGAAACTTACAGATATAAACCAACTTTAGAATTAGCAATGAAATTATCTATAAAATTAAATTGTAAAATTGATAAGTTATTTTTTTTTGAAAATATTGATTTGTGAAGCCGCCAACAAATAACTAGATTTAGATGAAAATAAAAGTGACTGTTAACAAACAAAAATCTTAAAAACTAAGTAAGACCCTTTTTAATACTCCCCTATTATTCAGTTGCACATAACTAAATGTATTAGTAAATGAAATTTCAAATATTGAATTACACTTTTCAGCTGTTTTCTAGTATAGTAGTTAAATAATGAAACGCTATGAAAAAGCTAGTACTATTACTATTTATCCCTTTAGTGATCAATGCTCAAGAAGATAAATTTGAAGGTCAGGAATTAGTTAATGATTTTATTAAAGCTTATAATTCAAAGGATTATAAATCGGTTTTTGAATTATTTTCAGCTGAAATGAAAACAGCATTACCAATAAGAAATTTAAAAAAGTTTCTCAAAAATTTAAATTCAGACGCAGGTAAAATCTTGGATAATAATTTTGCAAGAAAAGAGGGCGATATAGTAATATACAAGTTAACTTTTGAAAAGTGGATTTCACAATACAGCTTTTCTTTTAATGATGAAAAAGAAATATCATATGTTTTTTATTTTGACGATTTTCAAGAGTCGATCCTTCCGAAATCAGCAATATATAGCCTACCAGAAAAGGAAAAAATAATTTCTAAAACTCAATTAGAAATAATCTTCGAAAAGACAAAATACTTCCCGAATAATACTGAATTATCATTAGCTTTCATTAACGGTAATAACGTAAATTATTACGGAGTAAAACGTCAAAATGATTCAATTGTTTATATAAATAACAGCCAAGATATTTTTGAAATTGGATCGATTACAAAAGTATTTACAGCAAATTTATTAGCAAAAGCAGTAGTGGAAAATAAGATAAAACTTGATGAAAATATTAATGATTATTTAAGAATTAAGATAAACAAGAATACTAAAATTTCTTTCAAAAGTCTCGCAAACCATACCTCTGGACTTTCGAGAATGCCATCAAACTTTGATGATCAAACTGATCCCCCCGAAAATCCATATAAACATTATAATCAAAGTTATTTGGAAGACTACCTAAAAAAAAAAATTACGGCTAAATAAAAAAATTATAGGAAATCCTTCATACTCAAACATAGGATTTGGAATATTAGGATACACAATAAGCAAAATATATGAAATGAGTTATGAGGATCTCATTCAACATTTTATTTTTTCAAAATATGAAATGAATGGTTCATTTCTTACTGCCGATAAAGTCGACAAGAGACTAGTAAATGGTCTTGATGAAAATGGAAATATCACATCTAATTGGGATTTTTCGGCAATGACTAGCGCTGGAGGCATTTTATCTAATGTTGAAGATTTAGTCAATTATGGAACTGCTCATTTTGATGAGTCAAATATCGAACTAAACGTATTGAAAAAAAAGACAGCTAAGGTTAATGAAAAAATTGATATCGGTATTGGTTGGCACATTATAAACTCTGAAAAATCAGAAAACAAATGGCATTGGCACAATGGGGGGACTGGAGGCTACTCCTCTTCAATGGTATTAGATTTTAAAAATAAAACAGGAGTAGTAATTCTATCAAATGTGTCAGCCTTTAATCCATTTCAAGAAAGTATTGATCAACTATGTTTTGAACTTATGAAGACACTTAAAGATGTGAACGGCGCACTTTATTATGAGTAAACGAAAAAGTCTAATACAATTACTTTTTATCCTAATTTGAGAGTTGCAACCACATTTTCACTGAGGAGATCTAGTCTATCTTGTTGGCAACCAATTTTTTAAAAAGGGAGTAAAAAAAAGTGACTGCTAACAAAAAAGGTCTTAAAACTAATTAAGACCTTTTTCAATAGCTCCTCCTCTAGGGCTCGAACCTAGGACCCTCTGATTAACAGTCAGATGCTCTAACCAACTGAGCTAAGGAGGATAATTACATTCAATCGATTATTCAACGCTTGAAGCGAATGCAAATCTATTGTGAGTATCCAATTATGCAAAGGCTTTACCCTAAAAAAAAAACTATTCATTTCAATCTTATCATTCATAGTAATTGTTTTTATGACATTATGTCATGTTATAAAAACTAAAATGAAGGATTAATGACATAATGTCATTATAATTGAAGCGCGAATTAAAAAAAAGAGAATGGCACAAATTCTGATCAAACATTTTTAAAATGTTAGATAATTTAAATATTAGAAAAATGGAAACAATAAAATACAATTCAGACTTTTACAGACCGATTCCTTTCAATGAGTTCATCGATCAGTTTATATATGAAGATTATTCTGGTGGTCGTACGGCCCAAGGATTTACGCCTAAAGTTGATATCGCAGAAGGTGATACTTCATTTGAAATCCAACTGCAACTACCGGGTATACCAAAAGAACATATAGATATCACGATAGAAAGAGACCAAATAACCATAAGCGGAGAACGTAATATTGAGAAGAATGTGGGAGGTAAAAAATTCAATAGCATTGAGAGTCATTTTGGTACCTTCCGGAGATCATTTACTTTACCAGAAAATATAAATAAAGACAAAATAACAGCGAATCATACCCACGGCATTTTGACCATTGAAATACCTAAGGATATGAAGAAAATGATTAAAAAATCAATTGCAATCAGTTAAGGCTACCTCAACCAATAAGATCAGAGCAGTTTTTAATATTGTTCTGATCTTATTTATTCTTTTTTTTGTTAAATCATGTTAAGGTGTAGATCAGTTTATCTATTTTTTACGTTATAGCACCAAATTATAAAATCATTACTTTTATTTTTGATAAAATTTTTAAAATTATGGCTAGAAAAAAATTAATTTTCGCGATGGTAATTTCGTCTTTCATGGGAGGATTTTTAGCACTTGGTAGTTTTATGCTATTACAGCCGAATCCTGAGCCAACAATCGTCCCTGTGTCTAACGACGAAAAAATTCATTCTGCTGCCTTAACAAGTTATCAACTTGACACGACAGCTATTGTGGTCCCAGAAGGCCTCAACTTCGTAACAGCTGCTAGAAAGTCAACACCTGCGGTTGTTCACATAAGTACAAAAGTCGCGGCGGACTACAACATGGAGCAAAACCCGTTGTACCACTTTTTTAAAGATTATCTAGATGATGAGGCCCCAAAAGAAAGAAGGCGACGTTCTGGGTCAGGATCAGGTGTCATTGTATCAACAGATGGGTACATTGTTACGAATAATCATGTGATTGATGGGGCTGAAGAAATTGATGTTTTATTAAATGACAATCGGACTTTTAAAGCATCAATAGTAGGCATCGATCCGACCACCGATTTGGCAGTCATTAAAATTGATCAAACCGGACTTGTTGCGATGCAGTGGGGAAACTCAGACCTTGTTAATATCGGAGAATGGGTACTTGCAGTAGGCAATCCTTACACCTTCAATAGTACCGTAACAGCTGGTATTGTTAGCGCAAAAGCAAGAAATATTGACATCCTCAGAAAAAATGCAAATGATTTGAGCATTGAATCTTTTATCCAAACTGATGCAGCGGTCAATCCAGGAAATAGTGGCGGTGCATTAGTCAATTTAAAGGGAGAACTAGTAGGCATAAATACAGCTATCATGTCTCCAACTGGATCTTATGCAGGTTATTCCTTCGCTGTCCCAGTGAGTTTAGTCAAAAAAGTTTATGTTGATTTATTGGAATATGGAACAGTGCAGAGGGCTTTACTAGGAATTAGAATAGGGGACGTAAATGCTAAGTTAGCTGAAGAAGAAAATTTAGGTGTCAATCGAGGCGTATATATTGCTTCAG
>PYIJ01194884.1_pt1 | contig 67264 bp, 58 predicted proteins | sample 3578051 | NCBI WGS metagenome assembly PYIJ01 (sample SAMN08408021, study PRJNA431606) | Marine metagenome isolate SA_KN192-05_S13_5m, whole genome shotgun... | biome: marine; feature: oceanic pelagic zone; material: water; isolation source: surface water sample, 0.2-0.8 um fraction ... | reverse complement strand
TCTTTGCGGATACATTGGATTGTCGGATGATCTTCGCGAAACTGTTGTATTAAATACAATACTATTAGCATCACCAGTAGCAAAGCCCAAACTGAAACCCTGATAGTTATACAAGGAGTATTTTGAAAAAGAGAGCGCATTGCTGATTACAAAAAAATCATCAGGCCAATTTACCCTTCTACCCAATGAAACAGAAAAACTATTAACACTCAATGAACCAATAGTTGTATTATCTCGAAAATTTAAATAACGTTGAACTGAGTGATTGTAACTGATCCCAAAACTATTTGGCTTTTTACCTCCCAACCAGGGTTCTTGAAAGCTTACAGTATAACTCTGGAATCTTCTCCCATTGGCTTGGGCTCTAATGGACAACCGCTGACCATCTCCCATCGGCGGAAACTTATTAAACTTTAAAGCTTCTTTGAAAGAGAAATTATTAAAACTAACCCCAAGAGTACCAACAAAGCCATAAAATCCTCCCCACCCCCCTGACAATTCAATCTGATCGCTGGGTTGTTCAACTAGTTCCCACTCAATATCAACAGTTTCATCTACCATATTAGGTATAGGTATTGGATTCACTTTTTGAGGATCAAAATAACCCAATTGAGACAGTTCTCTCTGAGTTCTTATCAACAATTCTCTACTAAATTTTTGCCCAGGAATCGTTCGAAGTTCCCTTCGAACTACATAATCTTTTGTCTTTTCATTTCCAGAAATCAAAACTTTTTTAATGGTCGCTTGTCCCCCCTCAAAAACACGCATTTCTAGATCAATGGAATCTCCCGAAACACCGATTTCAACAGGATTAATGTTAAAAAATAAATAACCATCATCCATATACAAAGAACTGACATCAATTCCTGTTGGATCATAATTCAGCTTCGTCTGGATCAACTCTAAATCATAAATATCTCCTTTTTTTACCCCTAACACGTTCGATAATGTGGCATCATCGTATATAAAATTCCCTTCCCATTTGATGTCTCTAAAATAATATTTACGCCCCTCAATAATATTAATATCAATATTCATGTATTTATCACTGATTGCATAATTAGTATCAGACACAATGACGGCATCTCGATAACCTTTTGAATTGAGAAAAGTAATCAATGCCGCTTTGTCATTTTCAAATTCCTCGTTAACAAATTTTGATGATTTAAAAAAATTGAGCTTTGCCACATTAGTCAACTGATCTCTGAATTGCTGAGCTGTAACAGTATCTTTGTGAGTCATAAAATAAAGGAAATTTTTGGGATTAATTAGTTTTATCGCGCTAACCAAAAGTTCAGATGGAAGACTAAACCTAGGCGTTTCTCCAGTCTTTTTGAACTTACTCCTCAACTTAGTATCACTGAAGCTCTGATTACCATAAAAGTTGATATCATAAATTTTAACTTTTCTGCCCTTATCAACCTCAATCGTCAAAATAGCACTATTCCTCAGAACAGTATCTATTCTTTGGCTAAGAGTTACGTTGGCATTAAAAAATCCCTTTGCCTCATAAAACTTTCGAACTGCTAATTCTGTATTTTTTATCACCACATCAGTAATAATCTTCCCCTTGGTGAGCTCAAGCTCATCCTCTATTTCTGTGCGGTGACTTTTACTCACTCCCTCAAACTCATATTTCACCAATCTAGGCCTTTCGGAGAGCTCTATTACTAGCCATACTTGATTCCCTTGAATTTTAGATGCGAAAATAGAAATATTGCCAATAATTCCTTGCTTCCATAATTTCTTTATTGCTAAACTAATTTCATCCCCAGGAATCTTGATTTTATCACCTATTTTCAGACCTGAAAGAGAGGTCAATGCATTATTATCAAGAAACTGAAGTCCCCTTATCTCGATATCTGCGATTTCTAATTCTCGCGGACTCGCATAATTTATCTCAATGGCAGCCGTAGATTTTTTGCGATTTTTTCCAAAAATTAACTGTGCATGACTTTTCACCGAAAGCAAATAAAAAAGTATAAAAATGTATTTTAACCTCATTTCAAATCTAGTTGCTCACTCGTTTTACCGAATCGACGTTCACGTCTATTAAAAGAATCTATCGCTTGGTTTAAATGCTTTTTTCTAAAATCTGGCCAAAGTATCTCGGTGAAAAAAAACTCCGTATATGCCAATTGCCACAATAAAAAGTTACTTATCCTCATTTCTCCACTCGTTCTTATCAGTAATGCAGGATCAGGAATACGCTTAGTTGATAAATGGTCAGATAACAAATTTTCATCTATTGCCTCAGGTTTAATAGTACCTTTAATTGCCTCACCACAAATAGCTTTACACGCTTGGGTTAAATCCCACTTGCCACTATAATTCAAAGCCAATATCAAATTTAATCCCTTATTTTTGCTCGTTATATCAATAGCCCCCAATAATTTTTTATGAACCCCCATCGAAAGACCTTTTAAATCTCCTATCGCTGTTAAACGTATCTCGTTTTTCATTAATGTGGACAATTCTATTTCAATTGTCCTAATTAGTAGACTCATCAATCCATCGATCTCTTTTTGAGGGCGTGACCAATTTTCTGTGGAGAAAGCATAGAGGGTCAAATAATCTACTCCTAATTCTGAACAGCCCTCAGTTATTTCGCGCACCGCTTGAACCCCACTTCTATGACCAAAACTACGCATTGCACCTTTTTGTGTGGCCCAGCGCCCGTTTCCATCCATAATTACGGCAATGTGATTGGGTATTTTACGCCCATCTTGTTTCGCACTCATAAAAAAAGGTTCTCTGAAAAAGCGTACAAAAATGCCAATTTTTTCAAAAACATAACAATTGATCGCAATTATTTAAATTTTTTTATTTTTTTTTCCTCCATTCATTAGGATCATAAGGAAAAGGACAAGGAATTTTATATATAAAAAAACTCAAGGAAATACCTGTAAAACTATACCAATCTGTATCATTTGGATTCCCAAATTGAAAATCTTTTTGTGATAAATCTATCTCTGAAATACCATCAATATCATCAGAAGATACCCTTCTGACGCCTAGTTCAAATCCCGCCATGAACCGTCTCCAAACCAAATGTTTAATCCCGATACCAATAGGAATTGTTAAATGAGCTGTACTTAATTCTTTTGTTGTAATTGACGATGATAAAATGGTAAGAAATCCTAAACCGAAATAGGCATATGGACTCCATCTGACAATAGATTTTTTCTCCTTGTAATTTAAAAAATCATATTCAATTACGGAGGAAATGTCGATTACACTGTGATCAAAAGAGGCGGATCTGACCGCTGCAGCAGGATCCAATGGATTTTGATCTGATCCTTTTAATCCCCCAAAGCCTAAGGTTGTTTTGAGTGAGACATGATTTGAAAAATTCATTCTGTTAAAAATAGTACTCCCGAATTGAATTGTAGAAAATTTGTATCCTCGGGTCATATCACCGCTGTAATTGAATAGACCTATTCCTGTACCAAATTCCAAAAACTGGGCTTGTACCGAACTCAAATTCAACATGAATATAATGATGATCCCTTTTTTCAAAACATGTTGATTATTTTTCCCTTTTGATAATGATGTAATATTATTTAAAACGAGCCAAACAAAATTTAATTGCGTTTATCTAAACCCCAAGATAATTTATTTCTCAAAGTTTCTACAAAACTCAGACCTCCTACCTTAATCAAATATGCTTTAAATGGGGCTTTTTTAACATTCATCTGAATATTGTCATTTACAGTCTGTGATCTTGAATCCAATGATATTAAGAAATTATTGGTTCTACTCTCTACCTCAAAGGAAAATTCAGAGGTATCTGGAACAATTAAGGGTCTGATATTCAAATTGTGTGGACTTACTGGTGAAATAATGAAATTTTCATTCTCAGGCAATAATATAGGACCTCCACAACTTAAAGAATAACCTGTAGAACCTGTAGGGGTCGAAACCATGAGCCCGTCTGCCCAATAGCTATTTAAAAAATCCCCATTTAAATAACTCTTAATTACAATCATTGCTGAAGAATCTTTTCTTAAAATAGAAAATTCATTTAAGCCATAATTAACCCCATCGAATAGCTCTAGATTACTGGTAAGAATAATTAATGACCTCTTTTCAACTTCGTAATCCCCTGTCAATAATTTATCAATAGCCCCCCTGATTTGATCTTGTGCAATAGAAGCCAAAAAACCTAATCTGCCGGTATTAATACCTAAAATAGGTATTTCCAAAGATCCAACATGCGTCAATGTCTCTAAAAACGTACCATCACCTCCTATGCTAATAAATGCATCAAAATTTTTTTTCCCCCTCTTAGGATTATAAATGTCAAACAAAAAATCGGACAACAACACTTCATTGAGGCTCATAAAATCGGACGAAACAGATAATTGAATCTTTCTCGAAATTAGTTGATGAAACAAGGCCTTTACCTCTTTAAAAGAAGTAAACTTAATTTTTCTACCATGAATGGCGATATTTTTCACAAATTATATTTTTAAATAGTTCATCAGACTATCGTATCGCTCTTTTGTATTCTCATGATTAACATGAGTGCTAAAATATTTCTCTATTTGATAGCCACTAAACTTCAAAATTGAAATTAAATGTGAAATATCTTCTTTATTTAGCTTAAGAGTCAGCCATATTTTTTCGTTGTTTTTTGGATCTATCGAAGTCTGACTGTTGACGATTTGAGCATCACTATTTTCTATGATCCTGCCAATCTCCGAAACAGAATAATCTTTTTGGTTAAGGGATAATACAATGATCCCCCCAGGTGTAAGCAGTGCAGAACACGAAGCAAAGATTTTAAATGCCGAAACGGTGGGTACTACACCCAAGTAGAGCCCGTGATCGTCTTTTATTGAAATCAAGGGTAAGTCAAGTTCTAGGGCACATTTTATAATGCCATAATAATGACTGTCTTGATTAATTTTTCCATTTTCACCCAACAATCTAAAATCACTTATCTTCTCACCATCACAAGTAATAATCATTTTTTTCTCTAAGAAGCCAGCATAATAACCCTCAGCGACCACAACGGGTAATCGAGTACATTCAAATTCTTCCATCAATTCCAATGCCTTTGAAACCTCATCTTTTTTATTTAAAAAAGGGATATCGAAATCAATTAAATCTTTAGCGATCATTATTTATGCCTTTTTCAAAAACGATGCTACCAATTGGTTAAATTTGTTAGGTTGCTCCATCATGGGGGCATGGCAGCATTCATCGATAAACTTCAAGGTAGCATTAGGAATCAACCTGTCAAATTCGTGTGCAACATAAGGCGGTGTAATGGTATCATTCAACCCCCAAACCAACAATGTAGGCACAGTCACTGCATGAAGTTCTTTGGACATATTGTTTCGTTGTGCTGATTTTGCTATAGCCACAATACTTAAACAGTTTTGGATACTTTTCATAGTATCAAAAACGTGATCCACCAATGCTTTTGTCGCTGTTTTAGGGTCATAAAAGGTATACTCTGTTCGTTCTTTTATGTATTCATAATTTCCCCTTTTTGGATAGGATCCCCCCATGGAGTTTTCAAATAATCCTGAACTACCTGTTAAAATTAAACGTTTTACTTTTTCTTTTCTTCGTAACGCATAAATTAGCCCGATATGCCCCCCCAACGAATTTCCCATTAAATTAATATGATCGAACGCTAAAAAATCAACAAAAGATTCCAAAAAATCAGTAAGAGTTTCTAATCCTAATTTTCTGACAGGAATAGAGTAAATAGGTAATGCTGGGATAATTACCCTATATCCTTCGGAAAAATAATCTGATACCGCATCCCAATTACTTAGTTCTCCAATAAGTCCATGAAGTAAAATTAGCGGCTCTCCTTCCCCCTTATCTAAAAACTTAAAACCATTTTTCTCTTTTAACATAGTAAATTGATCATTCAATTACGATTAGATTCATTTTAATTATTCTTAAACAAATCAAACATTTCGAATATTTCCTTGAAATATGGAATAAAAAATCCAATTGACTCAAAACTCTTCGGAGCGAATGGAATAATATAAACTAAAATTATTGAATTATCTATATATTCATTTGAAAAATCAATTCCGAGGGAATCGCTTACCCAAAATAACATACTTAAGACAAATGAAATTTTAAAAATATTTAACCCAGCACCTAAAATATTATCTAAAATCCCAAAAGGAGTAAAATCTAAAATCATCTTCAATGCCTTGGATAATAAATGAATTCCAAAAATTAAAATTGAAAAAATCGCAATAAAGATAGCAATCGCAATCCACTCAAAATAAACGCTCTCTGAAAAAAAACTTACACTGATAGGTGCTGTAAACTTAATGGCCATGAAAAGCCCTAAAAAAAAGGACATCAAAGAGAAAATAGCGATCAATAGCCCTTTTTGATAGCCCTTATAAGCTGAAAATAACAATATAAAAATCAAAAATAAATCGAGATAATTCATTCCATCAATAATGTCTTTACCAATGTCGATAGTACTTTTCCATCTACTTTCCCAGAAAGTTCACGGCTGGCCCTTCCCATAACTTTACCTATATCTTGGAGGGAAGTAGCCCCGATCTTTGCTATGATATCTCTTACTACCGTTTCTAGTTCATCTGCATTGAGTTGCCTAGGTAGAAAGGCCTCAATTACCTTCAGCTCATCTCGCTCAATATCTGCTAAATCTTTTCTCCCTTGGTCTTGATAGACTTTCAATGAATCTCTCCTTTGTTTGGCAGCCCGAGATAAAATCTTAATTTCAGCTTCCTCATTTAAGGTGTTAGCTGCCCCTTTCTCAGTTTCTGCAATTAAAATCATCGATTTTATAGCTCTTAGCGCTCTTAGCCGGTCTTTATTTTTTTGAAGCATCGCCGTTTTAATTTCCTGTTCTATTCTTAATTTTAAACTCATAAAAAAATTATTCTTATAATTCCATTAATTATTATTTCAATGACCAAACTTAGTGTAAACATTAACAAAATTGCAACATTACGTAACGCAAGAGGATCAAGTAACCCAAATGTTATCCAAATGGCTCGGGACTGTGAACGATTTGGGGCGGATGGTATCACCATTCATCCTCGCCCTGATGAAAGACACATTACTACACAAGATGCTTATGATTTATCCCGCATAATTACCACTGAATATAATATTGAGGGCTATCCAGATGCCCGATTTATTAAACTTATTAAAGATCTCAAGCCTGATCAAGTAACCTTAGTACCTGATCCACCAAATGTCCTCACTTCCAATAAGGGTTGGGATACGGTTAAAAACAGAGACTTTCTGATTGAAATTATTCAGGAACTACGCTTATACGGTACACGAATTTCCATTTTTTGTAACCCCGACATCTTGATGGTGGAAGGTGCTGCACGAATAACCGCTGACAGAATTGAACTTTATACCGGAAGGTATGCCAATGATTTCATACAAAATCCAAAAAAAGCTCTCAGCTCATTTATTACCGCCGCAGAAGTGTCAAAAAAAATAGGGCTTGATGTCAATGCTGGCCATGATTTGAATTTACAGAATCTAAAATATTTCAAAAAAGGTATCCCTTTTTTAGCAGAGGTTTCTATTGGACACGCCTTAATTTGCGATGCCCTTTATTATGGGATCGAAAATACAATTCAAATGTACAAACGACAACTCCAATGAAACTTCATTTTAAAAAATTCGGAATAGGTCCACCACTGATAATTTTACATGGGGTATTTGGATCCTCAGATAACTGGAAAACCCTCGCCAACCAACTGAAAAATACATTCGAAGTTTATTTAGTAGACCAAAGAAATCATGGCTTATCTCCGCACAGTGATGAATTCAATTATCAAGTCATGGCCTATGATCTCAAGGAATTATTATATGATGAAAAGATAGAAAAATGCATCTTATTGGGACATTCTATGGGCGGTAAAACGGCCATGAACTTTGCCACTCAATTCCCCGAAAAAATTATAAAACTCATTATTGTAGATATTGCACCTAAAAAGTACCTCCCACATCATCAAAATATTTTAAATGGGATTCGTTCTCTAATTCTACCTGCGTTAAATACCCGAAAAGAGGCTGATGATTTACTTTCGAAAACCATAAAGGAACCTAGAATCAGACAATTTATTTTAAAAAATTTAAGTCGAAACCCCAAGAGCTTATTTTATTGGAAAATAAATTGGAAAGCTATCGAGGATAATATGGAAGCCATTGGAGCTCCCCTTTTATCACATGCTACCTTCGCTGGTGAGGTATTGTTTATTCGAGGCGCTAAGTCGGACTATATACTAAATAAAGATGAGTCATTGTTAAATGAACATTTCCCAAAGTTCAATTTAATTACCATTCAAAAGGCAGGGCATTGGGTTCACGCCGAACAACCCAAGGCACTCTTAAATGCAATAAACAAATTTTTGAAATATGGAAAAAGGTAAACTTTATTTAATCCCCACGTATTTATCAGGTACCAATAATGAAGATAATATCACTAATAATGTCAAAAATACGATCCAAAAGACATCTTATTACTTAGTTGAAAACATCCGAACAGCGCGCAGGTATATTGCTTCTCTTAAATTAGGATTAGATATAGATAAACTGCATTTTGCTCTTATAGATAAACGTTTTAATAAACACGATTTACCTACACTCCTCAATCCTTTGTCAACGGGAGAAAACATAGGCATCCTATCTGAAGTTGGTCTCCCCGCAATCGCTGATCCCGGCAATCTTGCCGTAAGATATGCTCATCAGCAAGAGATTGAAGTGGTTTGCCTAGAAGGTGCCTCATCGATTATTTTAGGACTCATATCCAGTGGTCTTAATGGACAACAATTTACATTTCATGGATATCTCCCAATAAACCCTATACATCTCGAAAAGAAGATCAAAACTATGGAGCAGACTGCGCTGAGAAGTGATTACAGCCAAATCTTTATAGAAACCCCTTATCGAAACCAACAACTATTGACTGCCTTATGTAAAATCCTTAAGCCAGACACTATTTTAGCTATCGGAGCAGATTTGACAGGTCAAGAACAGTACATATGTTCCAAAAAGATAAGTGCATGGAAAAAGGCAAATTTTAAAATAGATAAAATCCCCTGTATTTTTTCAATAGGGTTTTATTAAAGAGTGACCTCCTTATTTAAAAAAAAAAACTACTTTCGCACTAGTAATCTAAATTTGAAGTTTAATTTTAACGACTATGCCTTATTTATTTACCTCTGAATCAGTATCCGAGGGACATCCAGATAAAGTTGCAGATCAAGTTTCAGATGCGTTAATTGACCATTTTCTCGCATTTGATAAAGATTCTAAAGTAGCTTGTGAAACCCTGGTTACCACAGGTTTAGTAATACTAGCCGGAGAAGTTAAGTCCAACGCTTACCTCGACGTTCAAGAAATAGCCAGAGACGTTATTGAAAAAATTGGGTATACCAAAAGTGAATATCAATTTGACTCCAAATCTTGTGCAGTAATTTCTGCTATTCATGAGCAATCGGCAGACATCAATCGTGGAATAGATCGTGCATCTCCTGAAGAGCAAGGTGCGGGAGATCAAGGAATGATGTTTGGATATGCAATCAAAGAAACAGAAAATTTAATGCCGTTGGCATTGGAACTTTCTAACAGGATTCTAATCGAACTTGCAGCTTTACGAAGGGAGAATAATGAAATAAAATATTTGCGCCCAGATGCCAAATCACAAGTAACCATTGAGTATGACGATGACAATAAGCCCACAAAGATAAGGACCATTGTAGTTTCTACCCAGCATGATGAATTTGATGCGAATGATGCCACAATGTTAGCTAAAATAAAAACCGATATTATTAATATCCTGATCCCTAGAGTCAAAAGAAAACTAGATTATAACCTTCAAAATTTATTTAATGATGAGATTTCTTATCACATCAACCCTACCGGTAAATTTGTAATTGGAGGCCCTCACGGAGATACTGGATTGACTGGAAGAAAAATTATTGTGGACACTTATGGGGGCAAAGGCGCGCATGGAGGAGGTGCATTCTCCGGAAAAGATCCCTCTAAAGTTGATCGATCTGCAGCATACGCCACCCGTCACATTGCTAAAAATTTAGTTGCAGCAGGGATTTGCGATGAAGTGTTAGTGCAGGTTTCATATGCCATTGGAGTAGTAGAACCTATGGGCATATATGTAAATACCTATGAAACCGCCAATGTAGATTTTAATGATGGAGAAATTGCCAAGAAAGTAGAAAAATTATTTGATATGCGTCCGGTGGCCATAGAGAGAAGGCTAAAACTAAGGACACCAATTTACTCAGAAACTGCAGCCTATGGTCATATGGGTAGGGCATCAGAAATAAAAACCATAACCTTCAAATCTGGAAACCAAGAAATTAAACATAAAGTAGAGACCTTCACATGGGAAAAGCTAGATTATGTTAAAAAGGTCAAAGAAGCTTTTGGACTTTAAATAATAATTAAAACCCCCAGGAAAGGCAGATTAATAATCTCCTTTTTTTAACTATAGTGTTCGCTTAATTTCACGCTCTTCAAATCCCTCTATTATATCTCCAACCTTGATGTCATTAAAATTGTTAATACTTATGCCACATTCATAGTTTTTCTTTACCTCTTGCACATCTTCTTTGAAACGTTTTAATTGATTAATACTACCTGAATGCATAACAATTCCCTCTCGAATAACCCTTACCTGATTACTTCGCTTAACAAATCCTTCAGTCACATAGCATCCCGCAACCATTCCTATCTTAGAAATCTTAAACACCTCTCGAATTTCAATGTTTCCTGTGATAAATTCCTCAACAGTCGGTGCCAACATTCCTTCCATGGCATCTCTAACATCATTGATGGCATCATAAATAATTGAATACAATCTAATTTCAATCTCCTCATTCTCAGCAGTTTTTCTTGCTGAACTGGAAGGGCGTACTTGGAATCCAACAATAACAGCGTCAGAAGCAGATGCTAAAAGGACATCCGATTCAGAGATTTGTCCAACACCTTTATGGATAATATTTACCTGAACCTCATCGGTAGATAGCTTTAATAGAGAATCTGCCAATGCCTCTATGGAGCCATCCACATCCCCTTTTACGATTATATTAAGCTCTTTGAAAGAGCCAATTGCCAATCTTCTTCCAATTTCATCCAGGGTAATGTGCTTTTTAGCTCTAACGGATTGCTCACGCTGGATAACTTCTCGCTTATTAGCGATTTCTCTTGCTTCACGGTCTGACTCCATGACATTGAATCTATCCCCAGCTTGAGGAGCACCATCTAAACCAAGAACAACCGTTGGAGTCGCTGGACCCACATCCTTTAACTTCTTTCCTCGGTGATCAAACATTGCTTTGACCTTTCCAAAATAAGAGCCTGCAAGCATCACGTCACCAATGCGTAAGGTCCCCGCCTGAACCATCAAAGTGGTCACATAACCACGCCCTTTATCCAAACTTGCCTCAATGACACTGCCAACCGCAGCCTTATCAGGGTTAGCTGTTAACTCCAGTAGCTCTGCCTCTAGCAGTACTTTTTCCAATAATTCATCAATCCCTTCTCCTGTTTTAGCCGATAGTGATTGACATTGATATTTCCCTCCCCAATCTTCTACCAAAATATTGATAGCGGACAATTCTTCTTTAATCTTATCCACATTCGCCGTAGGCCTATCAATCTTATTTATCGCAATGACAATCGGTACACCTGCCACCTGAGCGTGATTTAAAGCTTCTTTAGTTTGGGGCATGACTGCATCGTCAGCCGCAATTACTACAATTACAACATCTGTAATTTTTGCCCCCCTGGCACGCATAGCTGTAAAGGCCTCGTGTCCAGGTGTGTCTAAAAATGCAATCTTTTTCCCTTGATTGGTCATCACATCATAGGCCCCGATATGCTGTGTGATACCTCCCGCTTCGCCTTCAGTAACCTTGGACTCTCTGATATAATCTAGCAAGGAAGTCTTGCCATGATCTACATGTCCCATTATAGTAACAATGGGCGCACGTTCTATCAAGTTTTCAACCGTATCTTCCTCTTCAATAATATCAATACCTTCCTCAGTGGAAGTAAAAGTCACCTCAAATCCAAATTCATCCGCAATGACTGTAATGGTCTCTGCATCCAAACGCTGATTAATGGAAACAAACAATCCTAAGTTCATACATGAAGAAATCACATCGTTAACTGAAACATCCATCAAAGAAGCCAAATCGTTGGCAGAAATAAACTCAGTTAACTTGAGTATCTTCGCATCTTCGGCCTCTTGAATGATCTGTTCTTCCACTGCTTCAGCTTTGGCAGATCTCTTATCTTTCCTATATTTTGAACGATTAGCAGTGGCCGCTTTATTTCCACCACCACTAAGTTTAGCAAGTGTTGCCTTAATCTTATCTTGAATCTCCTTATCAGTGAGCTCCTCAGTCTTTTTAATGTCTTTACCTCGTGATCGACCAGTGTCTAATAATTCTTTTGATTTTTGCCCCGTAGGAGGACGATGACTGGATGAAGTATTCGACTGAATCCTTTTTCGAGGTCTTTTCTTTCTATCTTTATGCTCATCCGAAGAGGCAATAGGTTTTTTCTTTTCGGTGGGTAATTCAATTTTACCTAAGACTTTAAGTCCTTTTAAGGCATTTGCTTTAGCCTTTATCGTCTCTTCTTTTGAAAGAGTTCCCTCTACCTGAGTGTCCGCTTCTGAAGTAGCAATATCAGTTCGCTTCCCAAAGTCATCTTCTGGTGTGACTGGATCATCTGAAACCACTATATCGTCCGAAATGTCATTGGAAACTTGATCAACCTCCTGGGGTTTAGCAGTCTCCTTTGGCACTTTCGACTCGGTAGAAGATTCAACCGCAGATACTTCTGCATCCACATTTGAGGTTTCTTTAACTTCTTGAGACTTCTCCTCTGGTTGTGACTCTTCAACTTTTTGTGTTTTTTCAAAATTTTTAACCTCACTTTTTTTCGCCTCAAGGTCAATTTTCCCAACTACTTTAGTCCCTTCTAATTTAGGTTTTGGGATAAGCTCATCCTCCCTTTTTAATACTTCTTCATTATTAGGTTTTACGATATTATCTGTAATTAAAACGAGATCCTCTTCTTTCAAAGAAGTTTCGATGGATGAACTTGGCTCCTTGATAATCAGATCATCTGAATGTTTACTGCCAATGGTCAAACTAGAAGCCTCCTCCTTATCTATTACCGAAGAGGCATATTCTTTGGATAAAAGCTCAAATTGTTCATTTGTTATTTTAGAATTAGGACTACTGTCCACCTCGTGACCCCTCCCCTTGAGGAAATCAAGTATAGTAGTACTACCTACATTTAGTTTTCTGGCAACTTGACTCAGTCTATGCATCTATTCGTCTGCTTCTTAATGTTTTATTCAAATTCTTGAGTGAGCACACTCAGTACATTATCAACCGTTTCCTCTTCAAGGTCTGTTCTTCTGACCATATCTTCGCGACCCAATCTCAATACACTTTTTGCAGTATCTAATCCTATTTTTTTCAACTCGTCAATGACCCAACTCTCAATTTCGTCTGAAAATTCATCTAAATCAACATCTTCCTCCTCTACCGCATCGAGTTCTCTAAAAACATCTATTTCATATTCCACCAAACGACTGGCTAATTTAATATTTTGACCCCCTTTTCCTATGGCTAAAGATACCTGATCTGGCTTGAGATAAACAGAAACACGTTTTTGAGATTCATCTATTTTCATACTCAAAATTTTGGCCGGACTTAAAGCTCTTGAAATATACAATTCCAGATTATCCGTAAAATTAATCACATCAATATTTTCATTTTGTAATTCTCTCACAATGGAGTGGATTCGTGAGCCTTTCATACCTACACAAGCACCGACCGGATCTATTCGGTCATCATAAGATTCCACAGAAACCTTGGCTCTTTCTCCTGGCTCTCTAACTACTTTTTTTATCGTAATTAATCCATCATAAACCTCTGGTACTTCACTTTCGAACAATCTTTCCAAAAATGTGGGAGAAGTCCTCGACAAGATAATCCTTGGATTTCCATTATGCATTTCAACACGATGTACAATGGCACGGGCTGAATCCCCTTTACGGTAGCGATCTTTAGGAATTTGATCTGATTTAGGTATGTTGAGCTCATTACCTTCACCATCAATGAGCAATACTTCTCTGCTCATAGTTTGATAAACTTCACCAGTAATTATTTCCCCGACCAGCTCTTTATATTTTTGAAAAAGAATATCCTTTTCTAGATCTTTAATTTTTTGAATCAATGTTTGACGCGCAGTCATTACCGCTCTCCTACCAAAATCTACGAGTTTAATCTCTTCAGCTACCTCCTCGCCAATCTCAAAATCTGGTTCAATCTTTATTGCGTCGGAAAAGCGGATTTTATCATGATCCCAAATATCCTCAGAGTTGTCGTCAACAATTTCTCTAAATCTCCAAATTTCAAGATCCCCTTTATCGGTATTAATAATGATATCAAAGTTATCATCATCTTTATATTTTTTCCTGATCATTGTCCTAAATACATCCTCTAGGATTCTAATCATAGTTGGCCGATCTATGTTTTTATTTCTGGCAAAATCGGCAAATGAATCAATTAATATTCCTGCTTCCATTTTTTAGTTAAATGATATTAGTACTCTCGCTTTCTTTATCTTATTTAAAAATATAATTTCTACTCGCTCCTTCAAATAAAGAGCAATCGTTTGTTCTTCAATTTTTTTTAACTCCCCTTCAAATATTTCCCCTTCTAAAGTTTCTACTTCCAATTTACGGCCAATATTCTTTTTGTACTGTCGTGGCAAAGAAATTGGTTTATCAATACCTGGTGAAGACACTTCAAGATTAAATGCCCCTTTGATAAGGTCTTTCTCTTCAATCTTACTCAAAAATTTTCGGCTGATTAATGAACACATATCAATTGGTAAACCTAATTCGCTATCTATTAAAACCAAAACGAGTTGCTTCTCTGAAACCCCCGTCACGGTTAAATCCACCAAAAACAATTCTGGAAACTCATCAACTATTGGCTCCAATTCAGCGATTAACTTTTGAACAAGTGTATCATCCATTTCTAAATAATAAAAAGAGGGGACTTTTGTCCCCTTTCATCACTTTTATCACGATAACAAAAGTAATTCAAAAAAAACTCAATTCAAATTCGATTGTTATAAAAGCATCATGCATTTTTGCACCTAACAAAAAAATTATCAATTGTGATGATAGGAAAACTTAAATTAACCAACTCTTTGACTAGGAAGAAAGAGATTTTTGAGCCTATTAACCCTCCCGAAGTAGGGATGTATGTCTGTGGCCCTACTGTTTACAGCAATGTTCACCTGGGCAACCTAAGAACTTTCATCAGCTTTGATATTATCAATAGATACCTAAAATACTTGGGTTACAAAGTACGATATGTAAGAAATATAACGGATGTTGGTCACCTACTTGACAGCGGTGAAGACAAAATTTCTAGAAAAGCCCGAAAAGACAAGCTGGAGCCTATGGAGATTGTACAAAAATTTACCAATGATTTTCATAATGTAATGAAAACCTTTAATGTACTGCCTCCAGACATTGAACCTTCTGCCATCGGCCACTTATTAGAGCAAATTAAAATGATTGAAACCCTACTATCCAGGGGATTTGCATATGAAGCTAATGGGTCCGTTTATTTCGACCTCATCAAATACAATAAATTACACCCATATGGCAAATTAAGTGGAAGAAAAATGGAAGATTTAATTAATCAAAGCCGAACTTTAGAGGGCCAAGATGATAAAAAAAATCCACTCGATTTTGCATTATGGAAAAAAGCTGCTCCCAATCATATCATGAAGTGGAAAACAAAATGGAGTGATGGATTCCCAGGTTGGCATCTCGAATGCTCAGTGATGAGCACAAAGTATTTAGGAACACAATTTGATATCCATGGAGGCGGGTTAGATCTTAAATTTCCACATCATGATTGTGAAATTGCACAATGCTTGGGTTCCTCAGATAAAGAACCTGCTAAATATTGGATGCATACCAATATGCTTACAGTCCTTGGACAAAAAATGTCTAAATCTTTGGGCAATTCTTTTTTGCCGTGGCAACTTATTTCCGGCAATCACAAATTGCTTGATCGGGGCTATTCTCCCATGGCTATCCGGTTTTTTATGCTCCAATCTCATTATGCAAGTACTTTAGATTTCTCAAATGAGGCTTTAAATGGATCCTTGAAAGGCTATACAAAGCTAGCCAATGGCATCCGCATACTCAAAGAAATGATTTATCCAAAGCATGATTCATTAAATGTCAATGCAGCACTAATCAATCAAATTGATAAATTATGTGATGATTGTAATAACGCAATGAACGATGATTTTAATACCGCTTTGACCATTGGTCACTTATTTAACCTACTCAAAAAAGTCAATGCATTTTATTCAAAACAAATATCCTTAACAGATATAAATCAAGCAACATTTGATCGCATGAAAACCACCTTGCTAACTTTTACTGAAGAAATACTGGGAATTAAACCAGAGAAAAACATCAATGGTCATAATCTTCTAAAAATTTTACTAAAAGACTATACAGAAGCAAAAGCAACAAAAAACTATGAAAAAGTAGATCTTATTAGACGGCAGCTCGCGGAAGAAGGTATTATCATAAATGATATGAAAGATTTCGTAGGGTGGGCCTATAGTGAATGATTTATCAGTCTCGTTCTTTCAATAAATAATTGTTTCTCCTTAACCTTTTTGATCTGTCTTCTTAGAGCTTCGGTAACTTCATCCACACCTATTTCAAAGGTCCTGGCACGTTCTTTGGCAAATAATTGATCTCCAGGAATATTTAGCTTTATCTCTATAATCTTGTTGATTCTAAATTCGTTGTTCTCTATTTTCAAAAAAACTTCTCCATCTATTATCCGATTATAAAACGTCTCTAACTTAACGAGCTTTCTCTTAATCAGCTTAATGAGTTTGTAATCCGAATCGAACCTTATAGAATGTATTTGGAGTTTCATAGTGTTATTGGTTTAAGTTAATAATTATGCTTTTGGATGAGCTTGGTCAAATGTTTTTTTAAGTTTCTCAATAGAATTATGGGTGTATATCTGAGTCGCTGCCAAACTGGTATGACCCAGAAGTTCTTTTACTGCATTCAGTTCAGCTCCCCTATCTAACATATGCGTAGCAAAAGTATGCCTGAGTATATGTGGGCTGCGCTTTTTTGAGGTCGTGATTTGGCTTAAATATCTCTGAACCAAGCGATATACAAACATCGGATACATTTTTTTTTTCTTATCAGTAAGCAACAAATAAGCTTTTGATTTCTCTTCAGACTTGTATTCTCGAAGGTAAGCCTCAATCATCTTGATCAAAAACTCATTAATAGGAACCAACCTCTCTTTATTTCTTTTTCCTAATACCTTCAAAGTCCCGTCATACAAATTAACATCATCGTCCTTCAGATTAATTAACTCAGAAAGCCTAATCCCTGAGGCATATAACAATTCAATGACCAATTGATCTCGTTTTCCTGAAAAGGAATTTTTATATTCAATATGATCGAGTAAAAAGGTTGTCTCACCTAATCTAAGAAAAAAAGGAAGTTTTTTTTCTGTTTTGAGAGGTCTTATTCTAGAAGCAGGGTTTTTTACAATAAAGCCTCTCGCACGTAAAAACTTAAAATAAGATTTTAGACATGCAATTTTCCTATTGACAGAGACGGGATTAAGTTGCGCCTCAAGTAATGAGACAACCCATGCTCTCAAATGGGTATGGACTACTTCATGCTCAGAATTAATATGGAATTGAGTTTGTATAAAATTAAAGAATTGGCCCAAGTCTTTTTCATAAGCCAGTGAAGTGTATTGACTAGACCTTTTTTCGTAAACGAGAAAGTTAAGAAATTTGTCAACCATTCATGGAGAGCGAGTTAAGAATACCCAACGCTTTCTCTAAAATACTTACAAAAAATTGAAAAAAGAACTAAAACGAATTATTTTGATTCTAAATCACGCAAATTTTGAATATAGGCTGCTTTTTTGATTTGTTCCCTTCGAACAACTGAGGGTTTGGTAAAAAAGGTTCTAGATCTTAGCTCTCTTAAAGCACCTGTTTTTTCGAATTTCTTTTTAAATCTTTTAAGAGCTCGATCAATGGATTCGTTATCCTTGATATTAATAACAATCATATTTTAATCATTAAAAGGACCGCAATATACAAAATATAAATTTGTCTACAAAGAAACCTTCAAAAAATAAAGGTTTAACCGCTAAATACTTTTATTATTAGTAAATAAAGCTTTTAAAATGACCCAAAATTAAAAGCTTAACCTTCCCAAACTTTTTTGATTTGGAAAACTTCAGTCAAGAATTGATTTATCTGATCAATACCCACTACTTTTTATGTATTCTTTTAATTAAACTTGCATTTTTAAATTCTAAACCTTATGAAAATTGCTGTAATTGGAACAGGATATGTAGGTCTAGTCACAGGAACTTGCTTTGCCGAAACAGGCAATCCAGTAACTTGTATAGATATAGATTCAGATAAAATAAAAAAATTAAATGGGGGAACCATTACGATTTATGAACCCGGATTGGAACCTCTTTTTAAACGAAATCTCCATCAAAATCGTCTTTTTTTTACGACCAATTTAGAAGAAGGTATCAAGGAAGCAGAAATCATTTTTCTAGCCCTTCCCACACCTCCTGAAGAAGATGGGTCCGCAGATTTACAATATATTCTAAAGGTCGCCGATGAGCTCGGGGCACTATTAGATCGTTATACCGTAATTGTAGACAAAAGTACTGTTCCGGTTGGTACAGCAGCTAAAGTCAGTCAAGCCATTGCCAAAAAAGCAAAAGCCTCTTTTGATGTGGTTTCTAATCCTGAATTTTTACGTGAAGGAGTTGCTGTAGATGATTTTATGAAACCAGATCGGGTAGTTATTGGGTCCGATTCAAGCCAAGCAAAAGCGCTAATGCAGCAATTATATGCCCCTTTTGTGAGACAAGGAAATCCTATCATCTTTATGGATGTAAAGTCAGCAGAATTAACTAAATATGCTGCCAATGCTTTTTTAGCAACAAAAATTACCTTTATGAATGAAATTGCCAATCTTTGTTCGCTACTAGGTGCAGATGTAGACGCTGTAAGGCAGGGTATCGGTACGGATACTCGAATTGGTAAACGGTTTCTGTTTGCCGGTACGGGATATGGTGGAAGCTGTTTCCCAAAAGATGTCCAAGCCTTATCCAAATCAGCAAAAGAAGTGGCTTATGATTTTGATATGCTTAAAGCTGTCATTAAAGTCAATAACCAACAAAAAATAAAGCTAATAGATCCAATCAAATCTCATTTAGGGCCTCTAAAAAAGAAAATCATTGCAATTTGGGGCCTTGCATTCAAACCCTACACTGATGATATTAGAGAGGCCCCTGCCTTAGTCAATATTCAACTACTCTTAGATGAAGGAGTGACTTTAAGAGTTTATGATCCTGAAGCCATGAATAATGTTCAAGAATTAATGGGAAATCAAATTTATTATGCAAAAAATCAGTATGATGCTTTGGAAGATGTCGATGCTTTGTTAATCATGACTGAATGGCCTATTTTTCGTACACCTGACTTCAATATTGTTGCCTCGAAAATGAAGAATAAAGTCATTTTTGATGGCCGAAATCTTTACGACCTTAAACACATGAAAAAATTAAATTTTACCTATTATAGTATCGGCCGAAAATTCATCGAAAATTAAATTATTTTAAGGTCAGGGTTCTTCATTAAGTGACCAGTTATAGTCTATAAATTGTTTAGAGGCCATATCATTTATGTCGATCCCTGACCATATTGAAAGATTTTCATAAAGGGTTTTATTTAAATTAAAATCTCCTGAATACCATTGAAAAATTTTAGATAGATACAATGCATTAGAAGTAATGATATTTTTTGAGGAATCTTTTAAAAAATTCTGAGTTTGGTTTGTGAGTTGTGCATCAATTTTAAGGGCTACATAAGCTTCGTTCCTTAAGTTAGGACAAGATATCGAGGCACAATTAATAGCAAAATGAATCCTTGGTTCTTCAAAGGATTTTCTAAGAATTTGATGCTCCACGTAATTAAGAGACATATTTTCATCTCCAAAATCAATGAACTCAATGTCCCAAGGTGAATTGATAAATGGTATCTGGACCCTGCTTCCAATGTTTTTAATACTTTCTACCGGATAATAATCAATTATTAGTTTTACGGTAAACGCATTATAAAGATTAATCCAATAAGCCAAGCTTTCTTTCTCATCCCAATACTCCTCATTAGGTCTGTTAGTGCGCAAAAGCTCTAAATAATCTAGGAGAATTTTAGGATCCTCTTTTAGACCTTGATAATTTACTCTTCCCGATTCGTTAACATACTTTATCAACAACTGATTCCAAAGTTCATGACTTATCGGTTTAGTTCCTGTTTGGTATGTTTGTTTTGATTCACAACTAATTAATATCATAAGAGAAATTAATAATTTGAAAATTCTTACAGAATATAATGCTTGGGATAACTTCATTATTTTATATTTAGATTTACGTACTACAAATATGCTTGAATTATTTACCAAATATCAGGAGGTGTTTACTCTACCTATTGGATTTGTCATCGTTGCCATTTCTGCAAATCAACTTGCCCGCTTATTCCAACAAATACATTTACCATTAATTAGCGGTCTCATTGTAATGGGTATCTTGGCGGGGCCTTACTTACTAAACTTAATTCCTATTGCCGCACCTTTTCAACTCAAATATATCAATGATATCTCTTTGGGCTTTATTGCCTTTGCAGCAGGGGCAGAGTTATATCTGAATGAACTAAAAAAACAAATTAATAGCATTAAATGGAATTCGTTCGGACAATTGTTTATTACTTTCATTTTTGGCGTTGGGGTCCTTTGGTTGACGGCAGACCATATCCCTTTTTTAGCGAATCAAGAAACTAAAGTTGTGTTAGCTATTTCTTCATTAATGGCTACTATTTTCATCGCCAGTTCCCCCGCGTCAGCCATTGCCATTATCAATGAACTTCGCTCTAAAGGCCCTTTTACCCAAACAGTTATGGGTGTTACCGTGGTGAAAGATTTTCTTGTAGTAATCATGTTTTCAATCTGCCTTTCTTTCACTCAATCTGTATTAAAAGAAAGTGCTTTCAATTTTTTCCAAATAATCATTGTTTTGGCAGAGTTTGCCACCTCATTCATTTTAGGATTTTTCGTTGTAGGTTATGCCCTAAAAATTGCTCTATCATTAAGAATTCATAAAAGAACAAAATCTTTATTAATCCTTTTAATTGGTTATAGTGCTTACTGGACAAGTGACTGGTTAGCTGTATTCAGTTTAGAAAAGTGGGGTCATGCATTATTTTTGGAACCCCTACTTATTTGCATATTAGGAAGTTTTTATGTAACAAATTATTCCAAATTTAGAGCAGAATTTCTTAATCAAATCAGGAGTTTAGAATTATACGTATTTGTAGCTTTTTTTACCCTTACCGGTGCCTCTTTAAATATATTGGTATTTGTCGAAGTCCTCTCCATCGCCCTGATACTATTTAGTTTAAGGTTGATTTCTTTGATTTTTGGCTCTATCAGCGGTGGGCTCATTGCGGGAGATCCTATAAAGCATATCGGTATTGGCTGGATGTCTTACATTACCCAGGCTGGAGTCACTCTTGGATTAGCTACAGTTGTGAGTAATCAATTCCCCGAATGGGGATCCATTTTTTCAACAGCTGTGCTCGCATTGATATTAATCAATCAATTTGTAGGTCCACCACTCTTCAAATGGGCCATAAATCAAGTAAATGAGGCACGAACAAGGGGAAATCAAAATAATGAAATTACAAGAGAAGTTTTAATCTTTGGTTATGAACCTCAATCTATTTCCCTGGCTCAACAACTTATCAAAAAAAATTATCGGGTCCAACTGGCTACCATGAAAGACAAAGACTCTTTTGATGATCCTACTGATATAAGTATTCTTTATTTAGAGTCTCTGACTAAAGATGACCTTGCCAAAATCGAATTCGGTAATGTAGAAATAGTGGTAACCTTACTTTCAGATGATGATAATTTATTAATTTGTGAATACGCTTATCATGAATTTGGTACCAGAGAATTAGTAGTCCGCCTAAATCATCGTTACAATTCCAAAAATTTTTTAGCCCTTGAAGCCAAAGTAATTGATCCATCCACAGCGATGGTCAGCCTACTCGATCATTTTGTAAGATCTCCTCAGGCTACGTCATTACTCCTAGGCATGGATCAGAATCAAGATACAAGAGATATAGAAATCCTAAATCCTAATCTACATGGTATCCATTTAAGAGATCTACGACTCCCATCTGATGTTATTATTTTATCAGTAATTAGGGGAGGACAAACCATCATTTCTCATGGTTATACACGTTTACGAATACATGATACGGTCACAGTAGTTGGACTGAACCAAAGTCTTGATGATCTCGAATTTAAATTTATTAAGTAAATCGCCTCTTTCAATTCATCTTAATAAAATTAAAATGTCCAAAATAGAGGTTTTATTTTAACAACTAAATATAATTATCAAGTTTAATTTGTAATTATTTCATTTTCTCATCTAATCCCTTTCTCTTTACCGACATGTCTAAAAAAGAAAACGAAGTCACCCTAAAGAAAATCATAGCACATTGTAAAGAATATGGTTTTATTTTCGGATCAAGTGAAATTTATGATGGCTTAAGCGCTGCTTATGATTATGGCCCTAATGGGGTCTTATTAAAAAATAATATTTCAGAATTTTGGTGGAAATCAATGGTTCAAATGAATGAAAATATTGTTGGCCTAGACGCCTCTATTTTTATGCACCCCAAAACTTGGAAGGCTTCAGGACACATAAACTCATTTAATGACCCTCTCATTGATAACAAAGATTCCAAAAAACGCTACCGTGCAGATGTACTGGTTGAAGATCACATAGCCAAAATTGAACAGAAATTAAATAAAGAAGTAACCAAAGCTCGAAAGCGATTTGGAAAAAACTTTGATGAGACACATTTTATTAGTACTCACCCTAGGGTTATTAGCTACCGTAAACAAATTCAGTCTATAGAGAAAAGAATGAAAACTATCATCGCAGAAAGTAACCTTGAATCTCTAAAAAATTTAATTATCGATCTAGAAATTTCAGATCCTATTTCTGGCACAAAAAACTGGACAGACGTAAGACAATTTAATTTAATGTTTTCCACTGAAATGGGGTCTATTTCGGAAGATGCACATACTATTTTCTTGCGTCCCGAAACCGCTCAAGGTATTTTTGTCAATTTTTCTAATATTCAGAAATCTTGCAGAATGAAACCCCCTTTTGGAATTGCCCAAATAGGCAAAGCTTTCAGAAATGAAATTATTGCACGACAATTTATCTTTCGAATGCGTGAATTCGAACAAATGGAAATGCAATTCTTTGTCAAACCTGGTGAAGAAACGCGATGGTATGAGCATTGGAAGCAACAGCGTATGCGCTGGCACAATGCCTTAGGACTAGAATCCAAGAAATACCGATTCCATGAACATCTTAATCTCGCGCATTATGCCAATGCCGCCTGTGATATTGAATTTGAATTTCCAATGGGATTCAAAGAACTTGAAGGAATTCATTCAAGAACAAATTTCGATCTAGCAGCTCACGAGAAACTCTCTGGAAAGAAACTTCGCTATTTTGATCCAAAAGAAAATGAATCATATATTCCTTACGTCGTAGAAACCTCCCTCGGCTTGGACCGTATGTTTTTAGCAGTATTATCCGCTGCCTATCATGAAGAGGTCCTTGAGGATAATTCTAAGCGAGTTGTTTTAAAATTACCCACGGCTTTAGCCCCTTTAAAAGTAGCTATACTTCCTTTAATGAATAAAGATGGGCTCCCTCAAAAAGCACGAGAAATTTTCAAAGATCTTAAATTCGATATCACAACGCAATATGATGCAAAAGATGCCATTGGAAGAAGATATAGAAGGCAAGATGCGATCGGAACTCCTTATTGTATCACCATTGACCATCAATCTCTTGAAGATGATACCGTCACCGTTAGAGAACGAGACTCAATGAAACAAAAACGCATCCCCAAAACAGATATCAAACGTATTTTAGAAGAAAATGTAAATCTAAAGAGATTATTGAAATCAATATAGAAAATGGCTGTCATTTGGCTTATTTTATCAGATACAACAGGATATTTAATTTTTAACCATTACTTCAAATTTCTTTATTTACATGGGAATATAAATGGTAAGTATGCTTTTTTGATATCTCTAGTGGTATCTAACAGGGAAACATTTTTTACCTCGGTTATAAAGTTTATTTGAGCCAAATAAGATGTGTTTTAATTTGACCATAAATCACTACGAGCGTCTGTTTTTAATGTTGAACCAAAATGTTTTAGGACTTAACTATGAATTGGCTTAATTTATTTTCTGCAAAACGATTTGGGGTATCTAAATCGGTACCTCTCTCCCAAACAAGAAGCCGATTTGAGCAGGACTATGATAGAATTATTTTTTCACATCCATTTCGTAAACTTCAAGACAAAACACAAGTTTTCCCCATGCCCAAGGATGACTTTGTACATAGCAGACTTACCCATAGTTTAGAAGTAGCTAGTGTAGGCCGTTCATTGGCAAAAGAAGTGGGTAAAATCATTATATCCAAAAATGAAGCATTAAGAGAATCGGATATTAAGTATCAAGATTTTGGAGACGTGGTCTCCGCTGCATGTCTGGCACACGACCTTGGAAATCCCCCTTTTGGGCATTCCGGAGAGCAAAGTATTTCCTATTTCTTTTTAAATACCAAAGAAGGACGATTTTTTGAGTCAATGGTCAAATCCGACGAATGGTCTGATTTAATAAATTTTGAAGGAAATGCTCAGGGATTTAGGATCCTGACTAATCCAAATCATGGTGGCCTTAATTTAACCTATTCGACCTTGGCCGCTTTTACTAAATATCCGTTAAGCAGTTCCTCAAAAAAAAATCACACTAGACAAAGTCAACATAAATACGGCTTTTTTTATAATGATTTAAATTACACAGCTACAATTGCTGAAGAGCTGCAACTTACAAAAACAGCTGAAGGGAATTGGTTAAGGCACCCCCTCGCTTTTTTAGTTGAGGCTGCTGATGATATTTGTTACAGCATAATAGACTTAGAGGATGCCACACGTCTAGGACTTATTTCGTTCGACCAAACAAAAAATTTATTATCTGAGATTATTGGTTCTAAATTTTCCGAAGTGAAGCTGAGCAAAATAATTGATTTGAATGAAAAATTAGGAGTTTTGAGAGCAATGGCCATTTATCAACTCATTCAAGAAGTAGTAAGCGTATTTATCTCAAGAGAAACTGAACTGCTGACAGGTGAATTTGATCATGCTTTGACCGATAAAATCCCCTCAGCCTCAGTCTTAGAAAAAATCAATACAATATCCGTTAAATATATTTATCAATCAAGACTAGTACTCGAAAGGGAAATTGCAGGCTTTGAAATTATAGAAAAATTGACTGCTACTTTCTGCAAAGCGATATTTAAAGTAAAAAATAATCCTAAACTCATTTCACCCAAGGATAAAAAAATTTATAAACTTTTACCTGACTCTTTTAAATTGCAGCTTGAAAATGATCAATTATCTGTCTATGAAAACCTTCGAATAGTTATCGACTTCATTTCAGGCCTTACTGACTCAAATGCCAGTCGTTTGCACAAAATAATTTCTGGAAATATTAAAAACTAGATTCTAACTCCTAGTTTTGAGGGTCTTTTTAAAACTTTAGGTCTTGAATCCACCATATTTAGACCCAATAAAAGCAGTTATGACCAAACAGCACCATCCTCAATAAAATAATTACCTTTGCGATTTATTCATTATGTGGAAATTAATAGCTGAAATCATCCTTAAATGCAGGCTTGTATTAATTATCATTATTGGTGCAATAACGGCCTTTATGGGATATCATTTGCAATTCATAGAGATCTCTTATGACTTAGCCAGCGTGGTTCCAGAGGATGATACCGAAATGATAAATCTTCAGGCCTTCAAGGAACTCTTTGGAGAAGATGGAAATATCATGGCCATTGGTGTTCAAGACAGTTCCCTTTTTGAGCTTAAAAATTTCAATAGATTTCGTACCCTCGCAGATGAACTTAAGGATTTAAATGGTGTAACTGCCGTTCTAGGAATCCCCACCCTGCAAAAGCTAGAAGCGGATAGGGTAGAAAAAAAATTTAATATTATTCCCCTTTTTGGCCGCCTTTTAGAAGAACAAATGGATTTAGATAGCTTACTTAAAGAGGCTTTAACCCTCAAATTTTATAGTGGTCAGTTGATTAACGAACGAACAGGTGCTACACTTTTGCTAGTCACCCTAGACAAAGAGGTCTTTAATTCAAAAAATAGAAATGATCTCATTTTTGATTTAGTAAGTGCAGGACAACGCTTTGAAGAAGTCTCTGACGTTAAAGTTCATTTTGCTGGATTACCCTATGTCCGATACTCCAATATGATAACCATCAAAAGTGAACTGACCCGTTTTTTAGTTTATTCCATTATCATAACAGGTATCGTCCTTTTTATGTTTTTCCGTTCCTTGAAGGCAGTATTTTTCCCTTTGATTGTTATTTTAACCATGGTTATCTGGACACTTGGTAGCGTCTCTTTATTCGGATTCAAAATTACCGCACTCACGGGCCTTTTACCCTCAATTATTGTCGTGATAGGCATTCCAAACAGCGTATATATGCTCAATAAATATCACTATGAATATGCAAGCCATGGAGATCAAATAAGGGCATTGACTAGTATTATAAGGAAAATTGGAATCGTTACACTCATAACAAATTTTACTACTGCAGTCGGATTTTTCGTATTGGTAGTGACGGATATTAGAATTTTAGCTGAGTTTGGTATCGTAGCTGGACTTAATATCATGGCAACTTTTCTGGTCAGTATCATTCTTATCCCTTCCCTATATTCCTACTTAAAGCCCCCCTCTAATAAAAACCTAAAGCATCTGAATTTCAAATTCATTACAAAATTATTAAGTTATCTTGATTTTCTGGTCCACAGAAAGCGAATTTTTATCTTTTTAACTACCCTCATTATAACTGGAATTTCGATTATCGGTGTCTACAAGATTAATTCAGTATCTTTCATGGTTGATGATCTACCTAGAGATAGTCCTTTAATCCAAGATTTGAGGTTTTTTGAAACTCAATTCAGTGGTATTATGCCACTAGAGATTATTGTGGATACAGGAACTAAAAAAGGAATTCAAAATTTAAAAAATCTAAAAAAAATAAATGAATTTGAAGCCTTTCTAAATGATATTCCTTACATCTCTCAACCCGTATCCCTAGTCAGCTTTATCAAGGCTGCCAGACAAGCTTTTTATAATCAAAATACAAAATTTTACGCCCTGCCCAATAAGCGAGATCTAGGTTTCATTTTTAAATACTTATCCTTAAACCCGGATAAAGACGACTTTTCCCATAATTTTATAGATGAAAATAAACAAAAAATGAGGATTTCTTTAAAGGTGGCTGATATCGGATCAAACAAAATGGATTCTCTGATTTCAACCGTTATTAGACCTAAGATTGAATCCCTTTTTTCAGACACAAAAATGGATCTGGCGATAACAGGGACTACAATTACCTTTATCAAGGGGAATAAATTTTTGATTGATAATTTGATCAGCTCGATGATGGTTGCTTTTTTAGTAATCGCCATAATCATGGGCGTATTGTTTAGAAATTTAAAAATGATTATAATCTCTTTAATTCCTAACGTTATCCCGCTACTTATAACGGGTGCCATCATGGGTTATATTGGTATCCCCTTAAAACCGAGTACAGCCTTAGTTTTTAGCATTGCCTTTGGCATCTCGGTGGATGACAGTATTCACTTTTTAGCAAAATATCGACAAGAACTTTTTAGTAATAAATTTAATGTGCCTCTAGCTATCAGTAACAGCCTTAAAGAAACAGGTGCCAGTATGGTTTACACTTCAATTATCCTTTTTTGTGGATTTGTAATTTTTTCAGTCTCAGGTTTTGGGGGTACAGTCGCTTTGGGTAAACTGACATCGATTACCTTATTGTTTGCTTTGGTTACCAATTTGACAGTTTTACCGGCTTTGTTGCTACAATTTGATAGTGGTAAACGAAATGCGAACAAACATCCTCTCATTGAACAATTTCCAGAATTTCGAGATGGGAAAAAAGATATCTAGTAATACCTTGCATGAATTTAAAATTAATCAATAGCTTTTTTAATGGTCAAGTTTCCAGAATATAAACAACCCAATTATCCTGAAATAGGTAAAGAAATTCGTGCCTTTTGGGAGAAGAATAATATCTTTTCCAAAACTATAACTGATCGAGCTGACGCCCCTTCTTTTACTTTTTTTGAAGGTCCTCCTTCGGCTAACGGTACCCCTGGTATCCACCATGTCATGGCGAGAGCTGTTAAAGATATTTTTTGTAGATATAAAACTCAAAAAGGATTTCAAGTCAAAAGAAAGGGAGGGTGGGATACCCACGGCCTTCCTGTTGAGCTTCAAGTTGAAAAGGAACTGGGGATTACAAAGGATGACATTGGTAAAAAAATTAGTGTTGCTGATTATAATAAAAAATGTAAAACGGCTGTTCTGAAGTTCAAAAACGAATGGGACGAATTAACACGCCAAATCGGCTATTGGGTAGACTTAGAAACCCCCTACATGACTTTTGATGCTAATTACATAGAAAGCGTTTGGCATTTATTGAAAGCCCTACACGAAAAAGATTTATTATATAAGGGCTACACTGTTCAACCTTTTTCCCCAGCAGCAGGCACTGGTTTAAGCTCACACGAACTGAATCAACCCGGAACCTATAAAATTATCAAAGATACTTCGGTGGTAGCCCAATTTAAGGTTAAGCGAAATCGAAAATCAGCCTTCTTGTTTGATCATGAGAATGAGGATGTGCGAATTCTTGCCTGGACAACTACCCCTTGGACCTTGCCTTCAAACTGTGCGTTGGCGGTTGGTAATAATATTCAGTATGTGAAAATTGCAACTTATAACCCCTATACTTATCAACTGGTATCGGTCATATTAGCCAAAAAATTAATCCATAATTTTTTTCCAAAAAAAGCCAATAAACTTGATTTCAACGCCTATCAAGCAGGTGATAAAATTATCCCTTGGAAACTAGCCAACGAGTTCATAGGAAAAGACCTTTTAGAGATTCGTTACCAACAATTGATGCCTTATGTTACAAATGAATTGTTGGAGGAAAATGGATTTAGAGTGATTCCAGGTGACTTTGTCTCAACAGAGGATGGCACAGGTGTGGTACATACGGCTTCTGTATTTGGCGCTGATGACTTTCGAATCAGTCAACAAAACAAGGTGCCCGCAGTTATGGTCCTTGATGATCAAGGTCTCGAAGTCCCATTAGTTGATCGAAAAGGATGCTTTGTTTCTGAAGTAACTGACTTTGCTGGAAGATATGTACGTGAGGAATATTATTCAGATGCTGATCGCAAAGAACCTGACTTTAAGTCGACCGACGTCCTAATCGCCATTAAACTGAAGGAAGAAAATCTTGCTTTCAAAGTAGAGAAATACGAACACTCCTATCCTCATTGTTGGAGAACGGATAAACCTATTATTTACTATCCTTTAGATTCATGGTTTATTAAGACAACCGCCTTGAAAGATCGCTTGGTTGCTTTGAATAATACAATCAACTGGAAACCCAAAACTACAGGTTCGGGTAGGTTTGGAAATTGGTTAGAAAACCTAGTTGATTGGAACTTAAGTAGATCAAGATACTGGGGAACACCCCTCCCTATCTGGATTACCAGAGATAAAATTGAAAAAAAATGCATAGGCAGTATAGCTGAGCTCCGTACTGAGGTTGATCTAGCTGTTTCTGCTGGATTTATGTCCGAAAGCTTGCCGGAAAACTTTGACTTACATCGCCCATTTGTTGATAATATTATTTTAATCAGTGCTTCCGGTAAACCCATGCATCGCGAACCAGATTTGATCGACGTTTGGTTTGATTCAGGCGCTATGCCCTATGCTCAATGGCATTATCCCTTCGAAAATCAAGCCCTTTTTAAATCTAATTATCCTGCTGATTTTATTGCTGAGGGCGTAGATCAAACTCGGGGTTGGTTTTTTACCTTACATGCTATTTCATCCTTACTTAATGATAAAGTAGCCTTCAAAAATGTCATTGCCAATGGATTAGTCTTAGATAAAGATGGTAATAAGATGTCGAAGCGATTGGGTAACGCCATCAATCCTTTTGAAATAATAAAAAAATATGGCCCTGATGCTACCAGATGGTACATGATCAGCAATGCAAACCCCTGGGACAATTTGAAATTTGATGCTAATGGCATATTAGATGTACAAAGAAAGTTTTTCGGAACACTGGCTAATACCTACTCCTTTTTCGCCCTTTACGCGAACTTAGATGAGTTCAACTTCAAAGAAACGAATCTTGCTGTCTCTGAGAAAACAGAGAGTGATTTATGGATCATTAGTAGGCTCAATTCAATTGCCCGAGAAGTTGATCTATATTATGATGACTATGAACCTACAAAAGCGGCACGAACCATTCAATCATTTGCAGTAAATGATTTGAGTAATTGGTATGTTCGATTAAACAGAAAAAGGTTTTGGATTGGCGATTATAATCCAAATAAAGAAGTAGCCTACCAAACTCTTTATACATGTCTTAATACGATAGCACAACTAATGGCACCCATTGCCCCCTTCTATGCTGAAAAATTATTTTTGGACCTCAATTCGGTGACAAAATTATCAAAAAATGATTCAGTACACTTGACAGATTTCCCTGCGGTCAATGAATTAGCCATTGATCACGAATTAGAAGCCCGTATGAGATTAGCACAGCTTGCCTCCTCTTTGGTTCACTCACTAAGAAAAAAACAAAAAATTAAAGTCAGACAACCTCTTAATAAAATCTTGATCCCTGTCTTGAGTCAAGCCGATAGAAACAGATTGAAAAAAGTTGAGGAGCTCATTATTCAAGAAACCAATGTGAAAACTATAGAATATATAGAAGATGACACGGGAATATTCATTAAAAAAATTAAGCCTAATTTCAGAACTTTAGGTTTGAAATTTGGCCCTAAACTGAAAGTAATAACGCCCAAAATAAATATTTTAAATCAAGAAGATATTGCTCAATTTGAAAGTAATGGATTCTTTAACATAAAAGTTGGAGGAGAAATGATTGAATTACAATTAACTGATGTAGAAATCAGCTCTCAAGATATTCCAGGTTGGTTAGTAGCATCTGGAGATGGCCTTACGGTTGCATTAGATATTAAATTAACAGATACTTTGAAAAAAGAAGGTCTTTCAAGAGATCTTGTCAATAGAATTCAAAACCTACGAAAAGATAAAAATTTGGAGGTTCAAGATAAAATTTCCATCTTCTACACTACTGAAGATAAGCTTATAAAAGAAGCCATGGAAGAGCATCAACAATCAATTCAGCGCGAAACTCAAGCAAAAACTATCCAATTTGATCCCAATCTCCCAGATGGGATTTCTTTAGATATCAATGATTCTGAAATCATTATCCAATTGAATGTAATAACCTATGAAAAATAATTTCGGAGTATTTAAGTATTATGGCCTAAGTTTCACCGTAATAATTTTAGATCAAATTGTAAAAATGCTTGTCCATCAACATATGATAATGGGTTCAAGCGGACAAATAAAGGTCTTGGGAGATTTTTTTAAACTTCATTATCTCACAAATCCTGGAATGGCATTCGGAATGGAACTCCCTTTTGAACATGCTAAAGTCTTTTTAACATTATTCAGACTTATCGCCATGGTGGCAATTGGTTATTATTTATTTATAATGTACCGAAAACCTATGAGTAATGGCTTTCTTATTTGCATTAGTATGATCCTTGGGGGTGCAATTGGTAACTTAATTGACTCTATCTTCTATGGATACTTTTTAGACAATGCCCCTTTTGATGCTCCGACTCCTTGGTTTTATGGCCAAGTGATTGATATGTTCTATATCGATATTTGGGAGGGCCATTTGCCTGATTGGCTCCCAGTAATCGGTGGCAATTATATGTCTTTATGGCCAGTATTTAATATTGCTGATGCCTCCATTTTTACGAGTGTTTTCATAATATTAATTTGGCAAAAATCATTTTTCATTGAGGAAGAAACAAACTTAGAATAAAAAGTAGATGGTGACACGTCAAATCGCTATAGGATTTGGATTGACAGGAATTATCTTATTTTCAACCAAATCCATATTTGCTAAGTTGGCTTACCAATATGAAGTGGATGCCATCAATGTGCTGCTATTAAGAATGGTTTTTTCACTCCCTTTCTACCTAATCTTAGCCTTTTTCAAGAATGAAAAAAAGGTAACTGCCACAAAAAATGACTATTTAAGGTTACTTCTTCTGGGATTTCTTGGCTATTATTTGGCCAGTTACTTTGATTTTAAGGGATTGGAATACATCAAAGCTAGTTTGGAGCGCCTGATTTTATTTATCTATCCCACCTTTGTTATTATTCTCTCCTTCGTTTTTTTAAAAATAAAAATCAGTCGATATCAATTTTATGCCATTCTTGTCGCTTATTTTGGTATTTGCATAGTTTTTTTGCCCGAAATTGAAATAAGCACTCCCTCGACGACACTGAAAGGATCCTTACTGGTCCTGCTCAGTGCAGTTACTTATGCTTCTTATATTTTTGGAAGCGGCTGTCTCATTCCAAAATTTGGAACACGTAGATTCACTTGTTATGTGATGATTGTATCTTCAATAATGATTATTACCCAATTCATAATTGAATGTGAAATGAGTAATAACTTACTAAACTTTCCAAAGGAGGTATATATGTATGGTATACTTATTGCAATTTTTTCTACCGTAATTCCTTCTTTTTTAATATCACATGCAATAAAAGAATTAGGGCCCAATCAATTCTCACTTTTTGGAAGCATAGGGCCTATTTCTACGCTTATGCTGGCTAATGTATTTCTAGAAGAAAGATTATCCACTCTTCAAGTACTCGGAAGTGTTGTTGTCATTATGGGAATTTTTGCCACTGAATACTTCAAAGTAGATCCTAAAACCTAACTTGAATACCCGGTCCAAGCATAAAAAATGGGATTTTTTCTTGTAGGAAATATCCAAAACCTGCATACAATGGAAAGGTTAATTTTTTTTCTCTTGAAATAGGATAAACTGAACCTAAAACGACCAAACCCACGTCTCGCCCTCGAGAGTCATTCTCATCAAAACTGAAAGCATTTAGGAAAATAAATCCTGCACCAATTTTATAAGGACGATATTCTGCGAACTTACCCGGCTGATAAAAACTCATTTGAGCCATCATAGCCAAACTGACTCCACCAAAGTTGGCAAAATCTGATTGCTCGTCAAATTTAAGCACTAATAAGCCAGCAGGAAAAGAAACATCAATATCATAGCTATTTGCTCTTTTCAAAACAATAACAACTTTTCTATTAAATCTAATGGCCTCATATGCATTATCTTTATGCTTGATATCTAACTCTATTTGAGCCCATTCGGGTAATTGAGAGGTTTTATTCTTGATGAAATTATTCAAATTAATAGTATTCGCAGTGCAGTCACTTTTATCGTATCGATCCCCTCTTGGTGAGAATGTCCCTGGACAAACAATTATATCTTCAAATTCATACAACTCAATAATATTTCCAGCCTTATTTTTAATCTTTATATCTATTTCCAAAAACTGCTTCCCAAAAAGCTTATTAGAAAAATCAATTCTGTTTTCGTCAAACTTGATAACTAAATCCGTAATAGTCTTTTCATAATAAATTGGCTTATCCAGCGTATTAACAGGATAATCACTCCCGTCAACATCTAAGATCACAAAATCCAACTCTTTCGGCTTTTGATATTCATTTACATTCAGTTTTAAGCCGGTGCTACTACTATGATTGTAAATTTCCACAGTATTTGATAAAATATCTATGGGAACCTCTATCCTAAATTGAATATCATTTTCATTTTTTAATAAAGAATCATATTGCTGCTGATAAGTGCCTTCAAAAGTAAATTTCCCTTTGTGTAATCCTTGTCCCTCAAGTCGAATATTAATTTTTTCTCCAGGATAGATCTTTTGAGTTTTTTCCCAATTTTTTCCAGGTCTTTGAATATAAATTGATTCAATTTTGGTACGTGGTGTAATGTCAAAATTGGTTACAAATAAGGCTTTATCATTCTGCTTTAAATAAAGATAGCCCTTAGACTTTTGATGGTAGGCATAGGTTCTCAGAGTAGCCAATACTTTCCCATTACTCAAACTTGACTGGGTATAAAGCTCTGCAATCAAAGCTCCTCCTGGTGCCTCTTGATCCTCTATTCGGTAAGTTTTTTCCAAAGATAGCCTTGCATTATTATCAATTTGAATAATGTTGGGTGATTGGTTATCTTCAGCCGGAGTAATTTCTAATTGATTAATGTTTAAAAAAGCAATGCGGCCACTTTTTATCTCAAACCTTTTAATTAGAGGGGCAGATTCAAATACCATAGTCTCTCCCGCTATTTCCGGTTTTCTAAGGGGAATTTTGACTTTCCAAGTGTACAACCCCTTTTTTTTAGGAAGAAAGTGCACCCTCAATTGGTCATTATATTTTCTAATCAAGTAATTTGCTTTATCCTCGTTTACCCATTGATTATTAATCTTAACATTATGGATATTGCTAACCGCTATATCTATTATTTGCTCTTCTCCAATAAAAAATTCACTCCCTGATGACACAATTTGAAGACGGGTTTGTGTATGCGGAAAAAGACCAAGATCATAAAATTGAGTTTTAGCCGAATCCATTTGATCCTTGAAAACAAATTTTAAAAAATTCGAAGAGGTTAAATCTTTTAATTTAACCTTAAACCGTAGATAATCGTCAATAATTAATAAAGAATCGACTAAAATATAATCATTAGAAACCTTCAATTGAATTGCTGCAGCGTCAGCATACCCTGCTAATTTCATCTCCACCTCAGCTATCTCATTTTCTGAATCATAATAAAAAGGTAATTGCATTTCCCCATTAATCATCATAGCATCTTCCTCCCAAGTATAAACTGAGGTGTCTATTTTGAAAATCATATCTACGAAAGGACTTTCCTCGAAAGTTCCTTGTCCATTGCTGGGTGTAATTAACCCCATCAATAAAATGCTAAACAGGATATGTTTATTAGCCTTTATTACCAAAATAAAAAAATACAACTTCCGCCTTTTATACATCTTAAATTAAGGTTTATTACTAGTGTAAATATAGTCCTATTCGAATTTCACAGTCAAACATCTAAATCAAATTAAGACTATAAAATTTATACAATTTTCAAATTCGTAGTATTTATCTCAAAACTTTAGCATAATATCTACAAACCCCGGTAAGAGGACAAATTTGACATTTTGGTTTCCGAGACAAACAAGTATATCTCCCATGTAAAATAAGCCAATGGTGAGCTTTATGAATATAATCATCAGGTATGTACTTAACCAACTGCCGCTCTACCTCTAAAGGAGTTTTAGCTTTAAGCGTAACCAAGCCAAGACGCTTAGAAACACGGAAAACATGGGTGTCAACCGCCATAGCAGGTTGTTGATCCAAAACAGATACAATCACATTTGCAGTTTTCCTGCCCACTCCCGGCATTCGTTGTAAGTCGTCTATATTTAATGGTACTTCCTCACCAAAATCTGTGACTAACATATTACTAAGACCAAGTAAGTGTTTGGTTTTATTTCGGGGATAAGAAATACTTCGGATGTAAGGAAAAAGTACATCAAAATTTGATGCCGCCATGACCGAAGCCGTTGGGAAATTCTCAAATAAACTTTCTGTAACTATGTTTACACGTTTATCAGTACATTGAGCACTTAAAACAACAGCAACCAATAATTCAAAGGGATTACTATATTTTAGCTCTGTCTTTGCCTCTGGCTGATTTCGTGAAAAATAAGAGATAAAAAATCGATACCTTTCTTTTCTAGTCATTCTCAAAAATAATAGAGTTTACAATCCAAAAAGTTCTCTTTCAAAATTAGTAAACTCAAAATTTCAGTTTTTATTAAATACCAAAATTTTTTCAATTGATCTGTAGCTGGGTTTAAATCTACAATGATGCAATTTTAAACTCAATGATTCAAATTTCAATACTTATTCTTTATATGAATCATCTTTTATTTCTTAAAATTTATATTTATGCCCTTAATTTACTTAATGCCCCTTTAGTATGTATTTGAGTAGATCACAAATTGTAAAGTTTGAGGTCAAAAGCACTGGTATTTTGCTTCCATTTTTTTCTTAAGTTAATTAAAGCATACCTCATTCTTCCTAGTGCAGTATTTATGCTGACATCTGTAGCTACAGCTATCTCTTTGAAGCTCATTTGCATAAAATGCCGCATAACCAATACTTCACGCTGTAAATCTGGTAGCCCCTCAATATGTATTTTAAGCAATTCATGGGTATCTTGTTTAATCTGAGTATCCTCTGTGGAGGTCTCTGAAAATGCAAGCGTATTGAAAACGTCACTCCCATCTTCAGTGACAATTAAAGGAGACCTTTTGTTCTTTCTAAATTGATCAATGGCCATATTATGAGCTATCCTCAAGATCCAAGGGAGAAACTTTCCCTCATCATTATAACGGCCCGATTTAATCATTGTAATGGCCTTTATAAATACTTCTTGAAGTATATCTTCTGCAAGGTAGCTATCTTTTACAATCAAATAAATGGTGGTAAAGACCCTTTTTTTATGACGATTCAACAACAAATTGAAGGCTTGATCGTCACCTTTAGCATAGTGGAGCAGCAAATGGCTATCACTCATTTCTACATTTTTCATTATTATCAACGATTAGTGAATGTAGAAGTCTATACCAAATTTTGTCGTTTACGTGAAAAAAATATTTAATTACTACTGCAAGTATATAGAATTTTAGTTTGCTACCAAAAGTCCAGTACAATATCTATTTTTGCAGTCAGGTTAATTTCTTTGGGCATAGCCCACCTCTAACGTATGTCAATAGAACAAAAATTAGAACTTCTCGATGCTAAAAAACACATCATTATCAAAGGAGCACGTGCCAATAACTTGAAAAATTTAGACATTATTATTCCTCGGAATAAAATAGTCGTCATCACCGGACTGTCCGGATCTGGAAAATCGAGCCTGGCTTTTGATACGCTTTTTGCTGAGGGTCAGCGGAAATATGTTGAAAGTTTAAGCGCCTATGCCAGGCAGTTTCTTGGGCGTATTGAGAAACCAAAGGTGGATTATATTAAGGGTATATCCCCTGCAATCGCTATTGAGCAAAAAGTAAATACCCGTAATGTAAGATCTACAGTTGGCACTACGACCGAAATCTATGATTATCTCAAACTTTTATATGCCAGAATAGGCAAAATATACTCTCCAAAGTCAGGAAATGAGGTAAAAAAAGATACAGTAACCGATGTAGTTGATTATATTTTATCCCAACCCGATAATCTAAAAATAATCATTTCAGCACCTCTCAATATCCATAAAAAAAGAACATTAGAAGATGAGTTAAAAATATTGCTTAGCAAAGGCTACACCCGCATTATTTGTGACCAAAAAATGTTACTCATTGAAGACTTATCATTTGATCAATTAAAAAATAAATCCATAGACATATTAATAGACCGAGTCATCAGTAAAAAGGATGAAGAAGCCATGTTCAGACTCAGTGACTCCATTCAAACAGCCTTTTTTGAAGGAGAAGGAGTTTGCAAAATTGAAGTTGTTGGGATAGAAAAAGTTAAATTCTCCAGTCGACTAGAACTGGACGAAATATCATTTGAACCTCCTACAGTGAATCTATTTAGCTTCAATAATCCATATGGTGCATGCAGAAAATGCGAAGGATTTGGAATGATTTTAGGCATCGATCCAGAACGCGTAATTCCTGACAAAAATCTATCTGTTTTTGAAAAAGCCTTAGTTCCTTGGCGTGGTGAAACCATGAAGAAATGGGTTGAACCCTTAATTAAACATGGTATTAAATTTGATTTCCCAATTCATAGACCCGTTAATGAATTAACCTCAGCACAGTATCAATTATTGTGGGATGGCAATGAATATTTCAAAGGTTTAAATGCCTTTTTCACTTTTTTAGCATCCAAGCCTCATAAAATTCAATACCGAGTAATGCTTTCTCGCTACAGAGGGAAAACTATATGTCCCGATTGCAAAGGGACCCGTATTAGAAAAGATGCTAATTATGTGAAAATAGGAGGTATATCCATAACTGAAATGGTTTTAATTCCCGTTACTGATTTGATCCCTAAACTCCGAGAGATCAATTTATCTGATAATGATGCCAAAATTAGTAAGCGATTACTTACCGAAATATTAAATAGACTCAATTATCTTGAACAGGTGGGCTTAGGCTACCTCACGCTTAACAGGCTCACCTCAAGCCTGTCGGGAGGAGAATTCCAAAGAATTAAACTTTCCACTGCACTTGGAAGTGCCCTAGTTGGATCCATGTATATCCTTGACGAGCCCAGCATTGGACTGCATCCGCGAGATACAGATAAACTGATAGAAGTGTTGATTAGCCTAAAAAATCTTGGAAATACCGTTATAGTGGTAGAACATGAGGAAAAAATGATGTTATCTGCAGATCAGATTATTGACATTGGACCCGGTGCAGGGAATCATGGGGGAAACCTTATTTTTCAAGGCAATTACGAAGACGCAAAAACACACCATGAATCCTCTTTGACGTTAGATTATTTACTTAAAAGAAAGCAAATTACTCTTCCAAGCTCAAGAAGAAGTTGGAATCAATCCATTCTCATTAAGAAAGCCGAAGAAAACAATCTCAAAAATATTGATGTCGAAATTCCCTTAGGAGTAATGACCGTAGTCACAGGTGTAAGTGGTTCTGGAAAGTCAACATTAATTAAAAAAATTCTTTATCCCTCTCTTGGAAAAATCCTCGGATTAAATACTGGAACTACTGGTAAGTTTGATAGACTGGATGGAGATTATCAAAAGGTAAATCACATAGAGTTTATAGATCAAAACCCTATCGGAAAAAGCTCTAGATCTAATCCCGTAACTTATGTAAAAGCGTATGATCATATAAGACAGCTGTTTTCCGAGCAACCAAGCTCCATAAAAAACCGATTCAAACCTGCCTTCTTTTCATTTAATGTAGTTGGAGGTCGATGTGACACTTGCGAAGGAGAGGGATCAGTAAAAATAGAAATGCAATTTATGGCAGATTTACATTTAACTTGTGAAACCTGTGGAGGCCAAAGGTTTAAAAAAGAAATTCTTGAAGTTCGTTATCAAAACAAAAATATAAATGAGATTTTAAATCTAACGGTATCGGAGGCGCTAATTTTTTTCTCAGACAAAAAAAATATCTGTGATAAAATTAAACCTCTAGATGATGTCGGGCTAGGTTATGTGAAATTGGGTCAATCATCAAGCTCTCTTAGTGGAGGAGAGGCACAGCGAGTTAAACTGGCCTCCTTTTTAATTAAAAAAGGGGGAAATAAAAATGATAATACATTATTTTTATTTGACGAGCCTACCACTGGCTTACATTTTCACGACATCGAAAAATTACTCAACTCAATCAATGCATTAATAAACGAAAGAAATTCAGCAGTGCTAATAGAGCACAATATAGAGGTCATCAAAAATGCAGATTGGATTATTGATTTGGGACCTGAGGGTGGTGATAATGGAGGATTTATTAATTTTGCAGGACTTCCCGAAGATATGGTTAAATTGAGGGAACTTAATCATACTGCTCGTTATTTAAAGGAAAAAATATAAGCATGAGAAAAAAAATTGCTGCTGGAAATTGGAAAATGAATACCACTCCCGAAGAAGGATTAAAACTAGCTTCCCAAGTGGTTCATATGGCTCAAGATGAATCAATATCAGACACGACAATTATTATGTCTGTACCTTACACGCACTTAGAAAGTATTAAAAAAATAATATCCCCAACTAAAAATATATTAATAGCTGCCCAAAATTGCCACCAAGAGGTATCAGGTGCTTACACTGGTGAAATTTCTGCTCCCATGCTCCAATACTTAGGAGTAGATTGTGTGATATTAGGCCATAGCGAACGTAGGGAATACAATAAAGAAACTTATGCTGAACTCAAAACTAAAACGCAAATCGTACTCAAACATCAAATGACTCCCATTTTTTGTTGTGGAGAAAAACTATCTAAAAGAAAAGAAAATGCCCACTTCGATATTATCAAAGATCAATTATCTTCCAGCCTATTTGAACTTAATGCTATTGAATTCGCTAAACTGATCATTGCCTATGAACCTGTTTGGGCAATCGGAACAGGCGTAACCGCTTCAAGCGAGGAAGCACAAGAAATGCATCATTTCATTCGTTACACAATCGCAAAAAAATACGGTGAAAGTATCGCCAAAAAGATCCCTATATTGTACGGAGGAAGTGTCAAGCCAGAGAATGCCCAAACACTTTTCTCATGCCCTGATGTTGATGGTGGGTTGATCGGTGGTGCGAGTTTAGATGCTAAGGGGTTTATTGACATCGCTAAGACATTCTAAAATGTGGCTATTAATTACTGCAATACATCTCTTTTACACTCCTAATCAATCTTTGATTTGTCAAGCTTACGGGAGCGTATATGAAGTAAATGAACCTTATCTTGCAGATTTAATTATCTTTGAGGAGTTATCAGAGGTTACGGCCGATCTCCTCGTTTACGAACAGCAAAATCGTCTCTACGCAAATAAACCTGGAATGTGGTATTTTGAAGATAAAAAAGATTTCGCCCGTTTCAAAATCTACTTTACCCCTAATAAAAGTGAAGCTGACTTTATAGTCTATTTCACGGAGTTTGAATCTTTTGCGGGATGCTCAAGATGAGTTTTAAAGGTGTCCATTTTAATTGTGACCCCTCCTTAAGTGACATTTTAGTCGCAGAATTATCTATGTTTAAGTATAATTCATTTGAGGAACATAAAACAGGTTTTAGTGCCTATTGTGAAGAAGTTAATTTTAACCAATCTATCCTGAATCGCCTTGTAAAGAAGTATCAACAATCAGGAACCATTTCCTACACAACTGAAGCCATTGCACGTATTAATTGGAATGCAGATTGGGAAAAAAATTATGCCCCCGTTATTATCGCAGATAAAATCATAATTCGTGCTACTTTTCATGAACCACAAGACAATTATAAACATCAAATTGTGATACATCCCAAAATGTCTTTTGGCACTGGACACCATGCCACCACCTCATTGGTACTTGAAGCACAATTATCAATCAATCATCATCAAAAAAAAATTTATGATTTTGGTACAGGAACTGGAATCTTGTCTATTTTAGCCTATCAACTGGGCGCCTCCCATATAATTGCGACAGACGTTGATGATTGGTGTATTGAAAATGCCAAAGTAAACTTTAATCTCAATGAATGCTCGGGAAAAGTATTCAAAGGCATAGTTCGAGATTTAGCCCTCAAAGATCAAGCAGATATTATCATTGCCAATATAAATAAAAACGTACTTTTAAGTGAGATAACGGAATATACACGTCTGCTTATCTCAGGAGGTATTTTAATCATAAGTGGCTTTTATGAAGAAGATGCTCCTGAAGTTTGTGCTCGAGCCGAAAAACTAGGCCTCAAACAAATACAGTTAAAATGTAAGGGACTTTGGGCAGTCATCGTTTTAAGGAAAAGAAGGTGATATAGTGAGTGATTTATTTAGATTTATGTAATGAAAAATATCTTTTTCGCTTTCCCCATCTTATTTTTTACTTGGAAGTTGCCAGCGCAAAGTTTCTCAAATGATCCTGAATTATTTAAACAAGAAGCACTACAATTTCTCGAAACCACGAATACCAAAAGATCGTTAAAAATAATAGATTCCTTTGACGAATCATGGGGGAAACAATTTAATCAAGGGCAAAAAGAAAAGCTCATTGCAATCATACAAAGAATGGGGGAAAAACGCTTTAGTAGGGCAAATTACATCTTATTATTTGAATTCATTACGGGTCTACCTTTAATACAAAAACTTCTTGTTACACAAATTGATGATATTTTAACGATATCGTTTTCCTCCTTAGAAACGCTAAGTTCACAAGAATATACAAATTTTCAGAAGGGCCTTAACGGATTTATCAAGAATCAAAATCTTTATGAGAGTAAATTTTTCACATCTAAAACTATAGATCCCATATACTCCTTTGATTACCTAGAAGAAGCCCCAACACTTAGTGAAGATTATATTCTAGAAAGCTCTCAGCCAACAGATCCCCCCGAAAATGATAACCGGCCAAGTGATGAGGACAGTTGGAATGATGATGGAAATGATGATTGGCCAAGTGATGAGGAGAGTTGGGACGATGATACCGATAATAAAATGGCCCAAATCAATAGTAATCCTACTCCAAAAAGAACAGCTACTTACAGTTATGAAATAGATTATGTTGCCTTAAAAAAAGCCAAATACCGGCCTGCAGTTATTACCGGACCCCTTCTTCATTTGAATCAATCGTCATTTATTCTTTCCTCCCCTTTTGATTCTTTAAAGATTAATAACATAATAGGAGAACATGTCTTCAAAGATCGCCGATTTGCAGGATCTTCAGCGACTATAGATTGGCCAAAAAAATATAACAAAATGATTGGTGCTAAAATAAAGTTAGGAAACTTTAATTTTCGGGTAGATCAAGGTGACTTTTGGACGCCTAATGCCACACTAATTTTTCCAGATCTTTTCCCTGATTCAATACCAGGAGCATTCAAGTACAACCCAAAAAAAAGTATTCAACAAAATACAAAAAATTCACTTGAATTTACATCATATGAAAACAATATAACCCTTCCTTTTTTTGATGGAAAAGTTCAATATAAGGGTGGTATTCAACTCAAAGGAAATGAGCTCGTTGGAACAGCAATTAATAAGACTCGGGGTGAGCTAATTATTCTTGATGGAAATGGTAGAAAAGCCATCATAAGGTCAGAAAAATTTGACTTTAAAGATTCTGTTATTTCAGCCCATAATAGTGAAATTTCAATTGTTGTAAATTCCGATTCGCTTTATCATCCAGGCATCGCCATGCGTTATAATGGAAGAGAAAACCAACTAATCGTTTGGCGAGAAAAAAAATATGATGTCACACCCTTTTATGACTCCTATCACGATATACTAATAAGTACTGACCAATTAATCTGGTCAATGGATTATGACTCTATCAATTTTAAAATGGCCAATGGTGCTGGGATTTTACCTACAACTTTTGAGTCCTCTGACTTTTTTAACTTAAACCGATATCAAGGTCTTAACGGGCCTTATAGTTTTCATCCCATCGGCCTCTCAGTTTTTTATGCCCAAAAATATGGCCTGACAGAATTCAACGAATTCGAGCTTAGCAGTGAGTATGATCTCGATATTCTGCTCGTCAAAGGTGCTATGAAAATATTAAGTACTTACGGATTTGCAAACTATGATGCCAAAACGGGTCATGTAAAATTATTACCGCGGGCTTTCCTGTATTACCAGGCTGCTGCAAATAAGAGGGACTTTGATAATGTTTTTATTTCATCTAAAATGGCCAAAGGATTCAATGCTTCATTCAATCTAGATTCCATGTATCTGAATATAAATGGCGTTAAAAAGTTTTGGGTGACTGCTGATTACAGGGGCTCTATTACACCCGAAAATGGGAAAATTTCAATGAGAGAGAATCGTGAAATAATATTCAATGGTGGGGTTACCTTAGGCCAATTTGATTATCAAGGCCGCAACTTTCAATTTGATTATGACAAATTTCTAATAAACTTGAATCACATTGATTCTGTTGATTTAAGATTATCTAATTCCGATGGCTCTTACGGTGCTCTTTCAAATCACATTGAGCAAACAAGCGGAATCGTATATCTAAATATGCCAAATAATCGATCTGGGCGAGCAGAAAGTGATAAGTACCCTTATTTTGTCTCCAATACCAATGGCTTAGTATTTTTCAACCAACCTGAAATACTCAATGGCGCTTATGACTCATCAATTGTATTTATCGTAAGCCCTAAAAAGTTTGATGATATTGATAGTGATAGCACCGAAAATTTAATTTTTCCAGGTTCATTTAACTCCGGAGGAATTTTTCCAGTTTTCGAGGATTCGTTAGTTATTATGGAAGATCAATCACTGGGATTTAATCATGAAATTCCAAAAGAAGGCTATAACCTTTATGGAACCCCTGCTAGAACTTATGAAACTATTAGGTTAAGTAATAACGGAATTCGAGGAACTGGAAAAATTGACTTTATACACAGCCATCTTTTTTCTGATGATTTTATTTATTATTCTGATTCTGTAACTACGGATGGATACAAAGGGTATATTGACCCCGGCCAGGTAAAATCTTTAAACTTCCCTCAAGCTGACCTTGGAAATTTTAGAATGAGTTGGTATCCGAGAAAAGATAGTATGTATCTAATTACCATTGGTGAGCCCTTTAACTTTTATTCAAAATCGGCCCAATTAGTAGGTAGCGTTAATTTAACGCAAGCAGGTGTTTACGGAGCTGGTCGTTTTTTTACACGTGGTTCAATTACAGAATCCAAACAAATGACATTCGAAGAAAAAAAATTTGAAGCTCGTAACAGTAAATTTCAAATCCTGTCAGACCAAATTGATCAGCCTGCCATGGTTGGGGAGAATACTTATGTAAAATTTAACCTTGAAAAAAATATAGCTGCCATAAATACCGAACATGCTCGTGATGCTGCTTTTACTTTTCCCTATGCTGCTATGAAAACATCTATTGTCAATGCAAACTGGTTTTTGGAAGATTCAATAGTTACTATGAAAAAACCAGATAATGTTGATTTGATAGATTCTTATTTCTATTCAACACGTCCTGATCTAGATTCATTAGTGTTTAATGGAACAAATGCTATTTACGATATCAAGACATCGGAATTAATTGTTCAAGGTATTCCCTACATACTCGTAGCCGATGCGAAAATTGTTCCTGAAAATAATGAAACAACTATAAAATTTAATTCAAAATTGGAAACATTTCAAAACGCAAAAATCATTTTTGAATCGCCCGAATTATATCACTTTCTCACAGATGCTACAATAAATATCATTTCGAAAAATAATTTCAATGCACAAGCCAATTATGTAGCCTCTACAAAAGGTGATACAAGCAAAATCCAAATGTATGATTTAAGTGTTAAAAAACGTTACTTTACTAAGGATACGACTGAAAAAAATACAGAAATACGTCGATTTAGTCGTAAAAAAAATTCAGAAACTCGGGAATTGAAATACTATACCCAAGCTACGGGAATTACTAAGAGCGGAGACATTGAAATTGCCCCAGGATTCGCCTATAAAGGTAAGGTAACTCTCAAAACGTATAAACAAGCTTTAGAATTAGATGGATTTATTCAACCTGAATTTACTAATATACCTGGATATAACCTTTGGGTTACTTATAAACAAGATGAAGAGGTTTCTGAAATAGTATTTGACCTCGATAAAGAAACTTTTGAAGATGGCGACCCATTAATTGCAGGGCTTCACCAAGATATAAGAGGACGTTTATACCCAACCTTTATTGGAAATAAAAAAAATAAAAAAAACCACGATTATTTTCTAGCAAAAGGGATGGTAAAATACAATATGAATTCAAGAAATTATATCATCGAGGAGCCTTTGAAGTCAACTGGTGAAGCCTATGATGGACAAACATTTATCTACAATGATTCAACTCAATCTTACAGTTTTGAAGGCAAGATGAATTTCTTAAATGTCAAGGAGAATAAACTCAAGCTATCTGCTTCAGTAATAGGAACCCTCGATGCAGCATCGAGTATTTGCACACTTGATGCTGCTTTGATAATTGATGTCAATTTAAAAAATACTGTTGCTGAATTAATTTCTGTGGATCTACTTGACATTTTAGCTCGCTTAGGTGGAGAAATTGCCAATGAGCTCAACACAAGGAATTTACTGAAAATAAGTAATCTTATAGGTGATGAAAGTACAAAAGAATACCAAGAGGATAACCAAAAAGAATACACTCCTTTGATTGAAATCTCTGAGCTATTAAACAAATTTTTAGTGATTTCCGGAGTGAAATTAAATTGGAATCCTGATAAAAACTCATGGTATAGCACCTCTAAAATAGCTATCTCTAACATCTTTGGTGATGACATAAATACGCAAGTGGATGGCTTTTTAGAAATTAAAAAAGATGATATCGGTAATGATATTTTAAATTTATTCATCCAAGCTGCTCCAGGCAGCTGGTATTATTTTAATTATCAGGATAATAGTCTTTTAGCTTATTCTTCAAATTCTGATTTTAATGCCGGAATAAAAAGGAATGAAAGTAGTGGTAAGGTTAAACCTGGGCAGCTAATTTTAGTAGCAGGTGATGAAACTGAGACCTTAAAATATATAAATACTTTTAGAAAAGTTTACCTAAATATAGAAGCGCCATTCAAACTTACCTACCCTGATGGATTTGATGAGTTTTTAGATATCTCGGAAGATGATGACGACGGTTTTTAATTTTTCCAACTCATTTAAAATTCTTATAAGTAAATTTGTCTAGTTTTTTAATAGAACTTTTCTATGACTCTTTTAGCATACTTAAATGACCACAAGAATAAATTTCTTAATGAGTTACTTGATTTACTACGAATTCCATCCGTTAGTGCCGATAAAAAATTTGATGATGAAGTTAGAAATGCTGCTAACTTCATAAAAGAAAAATTAATCACCTCGGGTGCGGACTATGCCGAATTATGTGAAACAAAAGGCCATCCTATTGTATTTGCTGAAAAGTTAATTGATCCCTCCTTTCCTACGGTATTAGTCTATGGCCATTATGACGTTCAACCTGCAGATCCCTATGAGCTATGGGATCATCCTCCCTTCGAACCTGTAGTGAAAAATGATCGTATTTATGCCCGTGGTGCCTGTGATGATAAGGGCCAAATGTACATGCATGTCAAAGCTTTTGAGACTATGATGGCGACAGATACATTGACCTGTAATGTCAAATTCATGATCGAGGGAGAGGAAGAGGTGGGTTCCAAAAATTTAGAAGCTTTTATAAAAAAAGAAAAACAAAAATTATCGGCAGATGTAATTTTAATTTCAGATACCTCCATCATAAATAATGATACCCCATCGATTACCGTTGGTTTAAGGGGTTTAAGCTATCTTGAAGTGGAGATTACAGGACCTAATAAGGACCTACATTCCGGTGTTTATGGCGGTGCAGTTGCCAATCCCATCAACATTTTGACCAAGCTAATCGCAGAAATGCATGATGAAGATGGCCGCATCACAATTCCTGGTTTTTATGATGACGTCATAGAATATTCGGATAAAGAAAGAATTGAAATGGCCCAAGCCACTTTCAATCTGAACCATTATAAAAAAGAACTCGACATTGAGGAAGTCAAAGGAGAAAAAGGATTTTCAACAATTGAACGCATAGGTATACGCCCTTGCTTAGATGTAAATGGTATTTGGGGTGGATATACAGGTCCTGGATCTAAAACGGTACTCCCCTCAAAGGCATTTGCTAAAATTTCTACTCGATTAGTCTCCAATCAAAATAGTGCTAAAATCACGCAAATGATCATCAAATATTTCGAAAAAAAAGCACCAAAGTCTGTAAAAGTAAAAGTAACTCCTCATCACGGAGGAATACCCGCTGTGATCTCTACCAGTTCAACCGGATATCAAGCAGCCAGTAGAGCATTCGAACAATCTTGGGGGAAAAAACCCATCCCAACAATGGAAGGAGGTAGCATCCCAATAGTTGCATTATTCATACAAGAACTAAAAACAGAACCCATTTTAATGGGATTTGGACTTGACTCAGATAATATCCATTCCCCCAATGAAAGTTATGGCTTGTTTAATTACTTTAAAGGAATCGAAACCATTGCTTATTTTTACCTCCATTTTTCTCAAATATCGAAAAAAAAGGATACAACCTTTAAATGACGAATTATGCGCGTTCAATTAATCCTATCATTACTTGGGGCTGGCTTTTGGTGTTCAAGCCAAGTAATAAAGCCAATAAAATGGCATCAAAATATCTCTGTCTCAGATGACCAAACCACCGCACAAGTTATTTTTACGGCAAAAATTGATCCCGATTGGTACTTATATTCCTCTGATTTTGACCCTGAGTTAGGCCCTAACGTTACCACATTTGTATTTACTCCTGATAAAAGTTTTGAGCGATTAGGATCCGTTCAACCTCAAGCACCTTCTATTGCCTATGATTCGATATTTATGGGCACTTACACCTATTTTAAAAAAACAGGTACGTTCATACAAAATGTTCAATTAAATGAGCCTAATTATCGTATTAGAGGGTTTTATAGCTATCAAGTTTGCTCAGATGTCACAGGACTTTGTATACCCTTTGAGGATGATTTCTCATTTGTTAAAAAAACAGAAAATGCTTCAGCATTAGACAAAGAAAACACCATATTAAACAAAAGCGTTTTTGATATCCGATCAGCAAATGATCCTTATACTCTTCTTACATTCAGCCTGATTGCCTTTCTTGCTGGACTAACGGCCCTCCTCACTCCTTGCGTTTTTCCAATGATTCCAATGACCATTACTTACTTTTCGGGAAGAAGCAAAAATAAAGCAGCACGAATCAAGAACAGTCTTTTTTACGGCGTTTCAATCATTGGAATTCATGCTCTATTTGGTACTATCATAGCACCATTTATGGGTCCAGAAATCGCAAATGATTTGGCTACAGGATGGTTTCCTAATATTTTATTTTTCATTGTATTTGTCTTTTTTTCACTATCTTTTTTTGGGCTTTTTGAGATCACTCTTCCACACAAATTGGTAAATAAAGTAGATAGAATGGGAGATCAAGGTGGCCCAATTGGTATTTTTTTTATGGCCTTAACTTTAGTGTTGGTTTCCTTCAGTTGCACTGGCCCTATTGTAGGTACCATTTTAGTTGAATCGGCGGGCGGGCTGGTCCTCAAGCCTGTTCTGGGAATGCTGGCTTTTTCTACGGCTTTTGCCATTCCATTCATGCTTTTTGCATTATTTCCTGGTTGGCTAGGATCCCTGCCAAAATCAGGAAGTTGGCTTAATTCCGTAAAAGTGGTACTGGGATTTCTAGAATTAGCTTTTGCCTTTAAGTTTTTAAGTATTGCTGACCAAGCCTATCATTGGGGCATTTTAGATCGTGATATTTATTTATCTATATGGATAGCCATCTTCACCTTATTGAGCCTTTATTTGCTCGGCACCTTTCGGATGCCAGGAGACTCTGAAGCAAAAAATACTTCAGTTCTAAGATTAATTTTGGCCTTCATCAGTATTACTTTTGTATATTATCTAATCCCAGGACTTTTCGGAGCACCCTTAAAAGGAATGTCCGGCTATCTGCCCCCTATTTCAAGTCAAGACTTCAATATGAGCAATTACCTCCAAATTATACCCAACAATAATTTATCTAGTTTATGTGAAACACCAAAATATAATAATTTTCTCAAGCTCCCTCATGGCCTAAATGGGTATTTTGATTTAGCGCAAGCGAAAAAATGTGCCAGAGCAACTGGAAAACCCATATTTATAGATTTCACAGGTCATGGCTGTGTCAACTGTCGTGAAATGGAGGCACGCGTTTGGTCAGATTCAAGGATTCTCAGACAATTATCCGAAAACTTCATCTTAGTTGCTTTATATGTAGATGACAAAACATCTTTACCTCAAGATCAATGGTATAAATCCTCTTACGATGGTAAAATAAAAAAAACAATTGGCAAGCAAAATTCAGATTTACAAATTACCAAGTTTAAAAATAATGCACAACCCCTATACATCATCATGAACGCTGATGGTGAATTGCTTACCGAACCTATTGCATATAATTTAGACATTCCATCGTTCCTCTCGTTCTTAGAACTTGGACATACGAATTTCAAAAAATAAGGTTATGCCCTCAAAAGTCCCTGATTTAATCTCTTTTATTCTTTTGATTCTTTTGTATTCTTGTCACTCAGTGATCAAGCAAACACACAAAAAACAGGATGTTGACTCACTGGTATATGAAGAACCAGAACCAAAATTATTATTTGGCATTCCAATAGATTCGTCCAAAGTAATTGAAAGGAAGATAAAACGAAACCAGACACTTTCTGCTATTCTTCAAAGCTTTGGTGTAAGCGATGCCAAGATTTATGCTATTACACAAGCTTCAAAGAATATTTATGACCTTCGAAAACTAATCATTGGCAAAAAATACTTTATCATTCATAAATTGGATACCACCAGAACCGTTGAATATTTTGTTTTTGAACCTGATATGCAATCTTTTGTCGTTTTTTCCTTAGGTGATTCCGTTTATACCCATGTTTATCAAAAAAAGATCGATCTCACTCAAAGAAGTATCGCAGCAACCATTCATTCATCTCTATATGAAACAGTGATAGATATCGGAGCGCCTCGAGTATTGGTGAGCAAGCTAATCGATATACTTGCTTGGCAAGTTGACTTTTTCAGAATACAAGAAGGAGATAAGTTCAAGGTAATTTATGAGGAAGAAAGTATTGAAGGAACTCCAATTGGAATAAAGCAAATTACAGGTGTTTATTTTAAGCATTTTAATAAGATATTTTATGGTTTTCGATACGTTGTTGATCAAAGAGAAGAATATTTTGACGAAGAAGGTAACAGTTTAAGAAAGACTTTTTTAAGAGCCCCGCTGAACTACAGAAGAATAAGTTCAAGATATTCAGGTCGTCGCTATCATCCTATTCAAAAAAGATATAAGGCACATTTAGGAACAGATTATGCCGCATCTACAGGCACACCAATCCATTCAGTTGGTGAAGGCATTGTAGTAGAGGCAAAATATGGTCGCTTTAATGGAAATTATGTAAAAATCAAACATAATAGTACCTATTCAACTCAATACTTACACATGCAAAAAATAAAGCGAGGTATCAGACCAGGGGTCCAAGTCGAGCAAGGCCAAACTATTGGATTTGTTGGAAGTACAGGACTGGCCACCGGTCCACACCTATGCTTTCGCTTTTGGAAAAATAATAAACAAGTAGATGCATTAAAAGTAGATTTACCTCCTTCAGATCCCATCAATCCCAATGCACTCAATGACTTTTTACATGAAAAAAATAGAATTATAAAAAAATTGGAATTATTAACTTTTGAATCCCCTCAGAATAAAAGAAATCCCCCAATGGGCCCTTAATTGTAGTATTAACCTCTCCCAATTTTACTCTTCAATTACAATTTTTTGTATCAGCAGGACTAAACAATTACTAGATGAATAAAATAATATTAAACTTCGCTCATCCAATCCATTTTTAATATCTTAGATAAAGTAAAACTATCCCTTATGAAAAAAATTATTCCTTTATCATTAATGATACTTTTATTGTTCTCATGCAACGATGAACTTAAACTAGAAGGAACATGGGATGCTATTTGGGAGACTTCGCCTGAATCTTTTGGGAAAATTGACGGTATTGAAAATTTTACTATGAATGGCAAGTTTATCTTCCACGATGATTCCATCACCATCATTGCCCGTGGCTATAAGGGCTGTGTTTTCGGAGTTGATACCATTAAGCATTCCCAAAAATGGAACATACAAAATGACACCCTTTATCTTGTAAATGAAACTAACTTAAAAGGAATTTCTTATTTGATAAGATCAAAAAATGAAAACCGCATTGAATTACAACTCATGGAAGACATTTTTATTCACCTCAAAAAATAAATATGAAAAATTATCTCGCTATACTTCTATTCGTATCTGCCTCATTTAACCTATTCGGTCAAAGTTTATATGATTATGACATAGATGCTAAGTTAACAGCATTAGGGATTAACTTAAATGAACCTAGTAAACCTGTAGGGAATTATGTCAACAGCGTTCAAACTGGAAATCTCATCTACATGGCAGGACTAGGCCCGCTTGGTCCGAATGGATATATAAAAGGTAAACTTGGACAAAACTTAAGCATCGCAGAGGGTTATGAGGCCGCTCGATATGCAGCCATTTCTCAACTTGCTGCTTTAAAGGCCAAAATAGGTGATCTCAACAAGGTAAAAAGAATCGTAAAAGTATTTGGTATGGTCAACTCCTCACCAACTTTTACACAACAACCCGCTGTAATCAATGGCTTCTCAGATTTGATGGTAGAAGTTTTTGGAGATAGAGGAAAGCACGCACGCGCCGCGGTAGGTATGGTTGCTTTGCCAATGGATATCTGTGTAGAAATCGAGATGATTGTTGAAGTAGAACTCTAGCAAATATAGGCCCAAATAATTCTCAAAAGGATCTGAATAACAACTGTTTTTGTAAGAAAAACATACTCTCATCAAAACTGTTTGGTTTATAATTTAATTCAGCAATAGCTTTATCTAAAATTAATCCTGTCCTCGCGGGTCGTTGGGCTAGCTGAGTAAAAACACTTCCATCCACTTCTTCAATCAAAGAAGCATCTAAATTGAAAAATTGCGCCGTTGTTAATGCCATTTCATAGGGAGTAAGTAGATCCTTACCTGATAAATTAAAAATACCCTCTGCCATTTTTTGAGCGATTGCCATACAACCAGCAGCCAAATCTTCAGCTAAAGTGGGTGTCCTCCATTGATCATTAATTACTTGTATTTTTTCTCCTTTTTCTAGACTATTTTTAACCCATAAAACTATGTTCACCCTTGAAATATCATGTGCAATCCCGTAAACCAAAACTGTACGGGCAATCGCACTTTTAATAGGTGAGGCCTTTACTAAATTTTCTGAAGCAAGCTTACTTTGTCCATAATAACTAAGGGGATTTGCCACAGCCAATTCATCATAAGGACCGGCCAAACCATCAAAAATAAAATCTGTAGAAAGCTGTATGAGAAAAGCTTTTATGTCATTACAACTAGCAATTAAATATTCCACGGCTATTACATTTTGTACCCAGCATGCTTCTTGATGAGTTTCACATTGATCCACATCCGTCATTGCTGCACAATTGATCACCACATCTGGATTAATCTCCTTAAGTACCCTTGATACCTCATCTTGTAAGGTAACATCTAACTGCCTATATTCATATCTCCCAGGTGGATTGCGATTTAATCCTTTACCTGTAGCTACAAAAGATATCTCTCGTAATGACTCTGATAAACGTATTAATTTCTGCCCTAAAAGACCGTTGGCTCCCGTAACTAATAACTTCATAGCGATTCTTCAGGATAGATGTAACCGTATTGTTCTGTAACTTGTTTTTTTGGTATCTCTTCAATATTCATGGTCATGTAAATATTTTCAATCGGTCGATTGGCTCGTCCTACCGATACACTTGCAATTTGATCTACCACCTGCAATCCCATAACCACACGACCAAAAACTGTATATTCATTATCCAAATGGGGAGCCCCTCCCACAGTCGTATAAGCTTCTAATCGATCCTCTGAAATGTCTTTTCGGAGAGAAATCCCCTTTACAGACTCCACTAAATCGACATATCTTAAGGCCAATTGATTCATTTCTTTATTTTTACTCCTTCTTTGCAAATTGATAAATTGTTGGGCAATGGTATCATAGTTAGCATCTCTCATCAACTCACTCAACCCCTGGTTTAAAGCATATTGGTCTATCGTCAACTCCTCTTCATTAAATATTTTCCCATGAACAATATAAAATTGACTCGCTGAGGACATTTTCAATGGATTGATCCTATCAGGTTGCCTAGCTGCAGCTAACGCACCTTTAGTATGCATAAAATCATCTATGATTTCAGCAGGAATACGATCCTCTTCAGATTCCTGTGTCCCGTCTTTTTCGTTGACATTTCCCCCCTGTACCATAAAATTTTTAATGACCCGGTGCCACAGCGTACTGTCATATTTCCCCGCCTTAACCAACTCAATAAAGTTTTTCTTATGAAGAGGAGTTTCATCGTATAAAAGCACCTTAATCGTTCCAAATTGGGTGTTAATATTGACTAAAATATCTTTGTCAGAATTACAACCCAGCAAAGCCATCAGTATCCATATTATAATTACTAATTTTTTCATTTTTCTTTTCTACTTTTCAAATTAACTTTTATTTTTTTTAATATTTTTTGCCCCCCCGCTTCTAAAACCTCTAAAGCCAGGGCTTCTCCAAGATCTTTGGGATCCTCACCCGATCGCTCTCTTGAAATCTTTTCTTTACCATCTAAGCTGATGATCCCCCCCCTTAACAAAATATTATTTTTATCAGAAATAGCGTGCGCAAAAATAGGAATACTACACCCTCCTTCAAACTTTTCAAGAAATGCTCGTTCTGCAATGAGCTCAAATACCGTCTTCGCATGACTTATAATCGATCTGATTTTAGCTCTTAAAACAGAGTCCAGTGAACTATGAGCTTCAACAGCAATGCTCCCCTGACCCACCGCTGGAATCCAAACTTTTTCATCGAAGACATGTTGAATCATATTTTCATAATTAAGTCTTTGCACTCCAGCATAGGCCAATATCAAGGCATCGCAAGCTCCCGACTTCATTTTCTCAATTCTTGTCTGCAAATTTCCTCTCATATCAATCGTTTCTATATGAGGATAAAAATGTCTCAGGCAGGCCACACGACGGGTTGATGAGGTTCCAATAACAAGTGGATTTGCCAGATTAACTTTATTCGTACTGATTAAAACATCATTGGCACGAGTCCTAGGACCGAAAGCGATAATCTCAAATGAATCAGGCAATACCGACGGCATATCTTTTGCACTGTGCACAGCAATATCAATTTCTCCATTTTGAAGTTTATTCTCTAATTCCTTTGTAAAAACTCCCTTGGAACCTATTTCCGAAATGGATACATCTAGAATACGATCGCCTTGAGTTGAAACCGGGACAAGCTTTGAGGTAATACCGACGCTTGCCAACTGAGTTTTAACCCACTGGGCTTGCCATAAAGCCAGCTTACTTTTACGAGTTCCTATGACAATTGGCCTATTCACGATGCGTTCTAATGATTTGAGAAATCCTAATGCTTAAAGCCAATTGAGCCATTTGCGAGTGAGCATGACGTTCTAGATAATATAAGGTCTCAGAGAGGTATTTGTATATAAGTTCAAGCCCTTGAAGATTAATTGCATGACTGAATTTTAATATAAACGTACGTTCAGACCCTTGTACAGAAATTAAATCTTCTGCTCCTTTAGCCAAAATAGCATTACGTATCATCTCAAGTGACCAACGAATCTTAATCTGTTGTTTTGACCTTGGAATTTGCTTGAATTGTTCACTAACCTGAGACAAAAAATCATATTTAGCACTTATACAATATCGCATCCAATCGGCGAACCAATCGAGCTGATCCTCATTGCCCTCTTCAATTTGTGCTAATGCGTGCGATAAGCTTCCATTTGAAAACCGATATGCCTTGATCGCATCCTCCACAGTTGCTCCATGATTTTTTATCAAGTATCCCTTCAGTTCGTCCTCTGAAAAAGAGGGAATAGTAATCAACTGTAAACGAGAGATAATCGTCGGTAGCAAATCTTCAATATGATAGGAGACCATTAAATACAATGTATTTGATGGAGGTTCTTCCAATACTTTCAAAATAGTGTTAGCTGCCGCGCCATTCATTTTTTCAGGATACCAAATGATCAAGATTTTTAGTCCCCCTTCAAAAGACTTCATGCTAACCGTCTTTACAATTTTTTTTGCGTCTGCCTTACTTATTTGATTTTGCTTGTTTTCGGTATCCAATGCAATAATAAGATCACTCAAAGTGGCATAAGGATGTTTAATGATCAATTCTCTCCAAACTCCATTCACCTTAGACTGTTGCCTCACATCTTCTTTTTCTAATTTGGCTGATGGAAAAAAATAATGAACATCAGGGTGTATATGCTTCGACATTTTTTGACATGCTGGACACCTTCCACAAGCATCTGCAAAAACTTTATCCTCACAAAGCAAATAAGTGGCATAGGCAATAGCTAAAGGCAGAGCTGCCCCGCCCTCATGTCCACTGAACAATTGAGCATGTGCAAAATGATTCCTTTTATTCGATAAAACCAAAATTTCCTTTAAGGCAGTTAGTCCCGGAATCTCCTCAAATCTCATCTTTATATGCCCAGTTTATTCGTTAGTAAGTTCCTGTTTCCCCAATCGCCTTCGTATTGCGTTTAGATATAATACTCTCAAGTATTCCTCTTTGCTGATCCTCTAAATTTTTACCCCTACTCTTAATCAAAAGGTCCATTTTATCAAGAATTTTATTAATTCGATAGGTGATAAAACATTGTATCGCTACCATGAAAAAGAATTAAAAAAATTTGTACTCTGTAACCCATAATATTTGCTCCAATAATGACCAGCATCCCAACGTTGAAATGAGAAGCAATACTAAATTTACTACGATGCCCCATGGTCGTTCTATAGAAATGTAATTCAATATTTATAAATTTTTTGATGTTAAAATCCCATATTTTAAATGTAGAATAAATGAGTATGGAATTTGAATTACAAGTCATCGTGCATAATTTACAATATCCTCCAATCAATGAATCCCCCAAGAATGCATATTGACCCTTGTGAGAAAATCCTTGACAAACTGTTTGAGAGATTTCTCTGCCGACCTCTGAGCAAAGTTCCATGGTCACGGCTTCTATGATCAGAGCCCCCATTTTAATTTTGCTATGTTCGTTAATTGCAAATGGTATTCGAATGGCCACTCGCAGCTCAAAAGACAGTTTTATGTAAATTGATGACCATAATTGTTGGTGGCGCTCGGGATCATGTCCAAATGCTATTTTATGCATACTCCAAAAATAAAAAAGTCTTCAAGAATATTCTTGAAGACTCCCAACAAATCTTACTTTTTTACTTATCGTATCTCTTCTTGAATTTCTCAACACGACCTGCCGTATCGACAAATAGTTTTTTCCCTGTATAAAAAGGATGTGAAGCCGAACTTACCTCAATTTTAATCAACGGATATTCATTTCCATCTTCCCATTTGATGGTGTCCGAAGATTTCATCGTTGACTTGGTCAAAAATTTGAAATCGCTAGAAGTATCAAGGAATACAACTTCTTTGTATTCCGGATGTAAATCTTTTTTCATGAAATCGTGTATATAGTTTCAAAAAAGGTTTGTAAAGATAGCCATAAATTTGTTTAACTAAAAAACAAGATTTTTGATTTTTTTAAAGTTTATTCGATTATTAAACAAGAATTAATTTATCTATCTTAATTGGACTACTTTTGTATTAGACATGAGTGTTCGCCCTTGGATTAACAGATTACTTTAGGATTTAATATATTTTTATGGGTTTACGTATTGAATATAAATTTGAGCATCCACTTTTCACTATGCTCAGTTGTAACCAAATAAGCTATCTCAATGAATACATATTTTAGACTGCTTAAATATGCCAAACCTTACAAATGGTTAATCCCTCAATACTTTATTTATACCTTGTTATTTGTTCTCTTCAGTGTCGTTAATTTAGCTGTTTTAGCCCCTTTGCTTAATTTACTGTTCAAACCAGAGCAAACTTTGGCCGAAACAACTCCAATCGAACACGATGCTTTATCACTAGAAAAATTTTATGCTTTTTTAAATGAATTTATTGCGACACAAACCCAAGAAGATGCACTTTATACCATCTGCCTAATTCTAATTTTATCCGTAATTTTAGCAAATCTTTTCAATTATCTTACCCTTATGCTTCAGGCAAAAGCACGAATCAATGCGGTCACAAACCTCCGAAATTCTGTTTTTAATCAAATAACTGAATTAGATATGGGCTATTTTACAAATGCTCGGAAAGGGGATGTCATGACCAAAGTAAATAATGATGTTCAAAACATAGAGGCTACAATTGTAAATTCATTAACAGTCCTTTTAAAAGAACCTTTCTTAATTCTAGGATATTTCTTTATCTTATTTTTTATCTCTATTGAGCTTACTTTGTATACGCTACTTTTAGTTCCTATTTCTGGATCAGCCATTTCATACATTGCCAAAAGGCTAAAAAGAAGAGCTCAATTTACCCAAGAATCTATCAGCCGCCTTAGCAATATTCTGGAAGAAACTTTATCAGGGATTAGGATTATCAAAGCATTTAATGCACAATGGTACACACAAAAAAAATTCATAAACGAAGCTGATATTTATGCAAAACAAAGCATGAAAATGGCCACAAAATCGAATTTGTCTGCACCCCTAGCCCAAGTACTCGGAACCTCAATGCTCTGCTTGATCCTATTAATTGGAGGTCATATGGTATTAAGCGATACACATCAATTAGATCCCTCAAAGTTTATTCTTTTTTTAATTACTTTTGGACAGCTCATTGTACCTGCCAAGAACATTGCAAATGCATTTACCAATATTCAGAAAGGTTTAGTTTCAAGTGAACGCGTATTTAAATTAATTGACACTCCCGTAAAAGTAATCGACAATGTAAATGCACAAAATTTAATAAACTTCAACTCACACATTTCTTTTAATAACATTCATTTTGCATATGAAGATCGAAAAGTGCTCAATGATATCAGCTTCGATATTGTAAAAGGGAGCACTGTGGCCATAGTAGGTCAGTCTGGAGGTGGAAAATCAACCATTGCCGACCTTTTAGCTCGATTTTATGATCCCATAGAAGGCTCGATTACTATAGATGGGAAAAATATCAAAGATATTACGATCTCATCATTAAGAAAAAAAATGGGTATTGTCACCCAAGAGTCGATTTTATTTAATGATACTATCCATCAAAATATTTCTTTTGGTAAAGAAGAGGCCCATATAAAAGAAATTATTAATGCTGCCAAAATCGCAAATGCACATGAATTTATCATGCGACTTGAAAAGGGTTATGAAACCATCATTGGTGAACGAGGATCTAAATTATCGGGAGGACAAAAACAAAGAATGAGTATTGCCCGTGCACTTCTCAAAAATCCTGAAATCCTTATTTTAGACGAAGCCACTTCTGCCCTCGATTCTGAATCTGAGAAACTGGTACAAGATGCCATTCTTAATCTCACAAAAAATAGAACCACCCTAGTGATTGCTCATCGCTTAAGTACAATCCAAAACGCAGACCTAATCTTGGTCCTCAAGGAGGGAAAAATTATTCAGTCAGGTACGCATTTAGAATTGATTAGAGAAGCTGGAATTTATAAAAATCTTCTAGAAATTCAAAATCTCTCTAATTCACAAACATTATCAAACTCACCAAAATAATAACTTCATTTGTCTATTATGTATTAATCTCTAACATTTCATTTGTACTAAAATGAGAAAGTTTAAAACCACTTTTTTTATTATTTACATCGTAGCAGCAATTTTATCTATTACGATAATTTACTATGAAGCAATCATACTTGAAATGGTTCAAAATGTGGGCTATTTGTCGAATTTAAATCACCTCCCAATTATTGGATCCCATCTGATTCTAATATTATCGGCTCTGATGTTAGTCGAGTTCATTATTCAAAAGCTCACTATCAATAGGCTTAAAAATACGATCAGTGAGCAAAAAGAGGAGGTAATTTCCATAAAATCGAAGTTATATGATAAAATAACCGATAATAACGCTGCAATTACCGAATCAAACGATGATCTAAACCAATCCCCCTTAAAAGAAAATGAAGAATACTAATCCGATTAAAATAATAGAAAAAGAGCTACAAGAGGCCCAACAATTATTATCAACCTTCATGGGTGATTCTAAGCAGATAGAAACTATCTCCAAAATGGCTGATGTCATGACCCAAGTTATAGAAAATGGAGGAAAAATAATCACATGTGGGAATGGGGGTTCGCATTGCGATGCCATGCATTTTGCTGGAGAACTTACAGGCCGATATAGAAATAACCGTAAATCTCTTCCCGCCATAGCTATTTCTGATGCGGCACATCTCACTTGCGTGGGCAATGATTACGGGTTTGAATTTATATTTTCGAGGTTTATTGAGGGCATGGGTAATAATGGAGATGTGCTTTTAGCCATTAGCACGAGTGGCAATTCTATGAATATTATAAATGCTGTAAAAGCGGCAAAAGAAAAAAATATGAAAACTATCGTGCTTACTGGAAAAGATGGAGGTCACTTGATAAATATGGCGGATATGATATCGGTTGTCCCATATTTTGGATTTGCCGACAGAATTCAGGAAATACACATAAAGATCATTCATGTTATTATCTTATTGATCGAACAAAAAATGGCTGATAAATAAGCTAGTTATAAAAATCATCTAAAATAATATTTCCGTAACCAGCCTAGTCAACCTTCATCATTAAATATTCCAATCTAGGATTGCATCAACACAATTAAGTAGGATTAGAAATACTGACATTATGCCTAAGCAAATTTTAAAAAAGATATACTCCATCAATACTTTAGTAGCTATTAATAAAACAGCTATAAACAAATTAAGTCATTCGACACAGGTATATGATAGGATATTGAAAGTGGCAAATTCCAAGGCTAATTTAGCAGGAAAAGATAATGCTAAAACTAAACCTGAATCGGAAGCGATCCAATGTAGAAGTTTCAATCACGAAAACAAGTTGGATTATTGAAGCCTAATTCCTGCATTTGCATTCAAACTAATATGTATGAGCCTCAATTGAAAAAAATGAGACTCTCAAAAAATAACAAATATTAACCTAAATTTAATATCGCAACGTATGCGTTAAATTAACCCATGAAAAAATATTGCCCAGAACAAACAACCTCAGCATGTTTAAAAAAATCCTAATCTTCACTCTCATTATCATAATTATTTTTCTTTCCCTCACCCTTACACCTGTAGATCGCACTCCTTACAAGAAACTTGATTTTTACAAAAAAAGTGTCCTTAAAATCAATCAGCAACTCACGGAAAATCGTAATGCATCAATCGGAGATACCTTATTAATTGGTTTCGCAAAGGTTAACTTGACACCCTCTGATTTGGCTCCATTGGCCGGTTATGGAAATCGAAGGCCTAAAGAAATGACGAAAGTGCATGACTCCATCTATGTTAATACTACCGTAATAAATAATGGTAAAAATAAAATCGCCATAATTTCAGCAGATCTTTTAATTATTCCACCAGAAGTAACTCTCATTTTAAAAGAAAAGTTATTCAATATAGATTGGTCTCTACCAGAAATTTTTCTTTCAGCCACTCACACTCATTCAAGTTTAGGAGGATGGGCTCCTGGTTTAGTCGGTAACATAATCGCTGGAACCTACAATGCTAAATACCCCGAATTAATTGCTAGTAGAATCTTAAGGAGTATTCAAATGGCTGAAAAAAATATGAAAATAGGTGCCTGGAGTTTTAATGAATTATCAATTCCTTCATTGATAAGGAATCGACTAGTCGGTACTCAAGGTGTTACCGATCCCTACTTAAAACTTCTTGCGCTAAAATCAGGAATCCACGAAGGAATTCATGCATTTTATGGCGCACATGCCACATGCCTTTCTAGTGAAAATAAACAAATGTCAAGAGATTATCCTGGTGTTTTCTCAGATTGGATGGTAAGCAACACATCTCTAGATTTTGCCATTTACAGTGCGGGTGCCGTCGCAAGCATGGGACCAGAAATGGGCTTGCAACAAGAATTTGAACGCAGTCAATTTGTAGGTGAGGAAATGGCTAAGCAAGTCGCCCTAATTCATCAATTTGGATTCCCTTATGAAGATCAATTAAATATTAAATTTTTAAGATTACCTCTTTTTTTAAGACAGCCCATGGTTAAAATTTCTGAAAACTGGGCATTTCGCCCTTGGATATTTAATTGGGCCTTTGGTCAGTACTCATTGGAAATATCAATGTTTCAGCTTAACGATTTAGTGATGATTGGGTTGCCTTGTGATTTCTCCGGTGAACTGGCAGTAGAGTTGTATGAATATGCTAAATCAAAAGATCTAAATCTAATTATTTCCTCTTTTAACGGTGGATATGCAGGATATGTCCCTGATGACAAATGGTACGATTTAGAAAAATACGAGCCGCGCTCAATGAGTTGGTATGGCCATGATAACGGTGCCTATTTTGTTGAAATTGTCAAACTTTTAATCGATACAATCAATCATGAAAATCAATCGTCCCACTTTAATCATAGATGAAAAGAAAGCAAGAAGAAACATTGCCTCCATGGCTGAAAAAGCTAAAAAATTAAATCTGATTTTTAGGCCTCATTTTAAAACCCACCAATCTGCGACCGTAGCGCAGTGGTTTCGCGAAATAGGAGTAACCCAAATTGCTGTATCCTCTCTGTCAATGGCCCGTTATTTTTACAAACATGATTGGGATGATATCCATATTGCCTTCCCTTACAACATGTTAGAACATCAAGAGCTCAATGAATTAGCAGAACACATAAAAATAAAGGTATCAATTGAATCTCAGGAAGCCTTGAATCATCTTAAATCTCATGTAAAAAATCCTATTCAATATATGATTAAAACAGATGTCGGTTATGGAAGGACAGGGATTGATGCCAGTAATTGGAAATTGATTTTATCATTAGCTAATCAAGGAAATTCAACATGTCAATTTTCTGGATTAATGGCACATGCTGGACATACCTATGATGCTCGTGGTCTAAATGATATTGAAAAAACACATAGTACTTGTCTCCAAAAACTGGAAACCTTGGTAGAGAAATTTGTAGATCCTCCCTTTGTAAGCTATGGTGATACTCCTTCATGTTCTGTCTCTGAAAATTTCAACTTGATATCTGAATTTCGATGTGGAAACTTCGTTTATTATGATGTGACACAAACGTTGATAGGCTCGTGTACAATAGATCAAATCGCTGTGGCTATGGCTTGTCCAATTGTGGCAGAACACCATGATCGAAATGAAGTGGTCATCTATGGTGGTGCCATACATTTCTCTAAAGATTTTGTCATGACCCCCCAAAAACATTATGGTCAAATTGTTAATTTTACACAAAATGGTTGGAAAATTTTAGAAAATGTATACCTTAAAAAAATTTCTCAAGAGCATGGTATCATACATTTCCCCAAAAATTTTGATAAAAATAAATTTTTAATTGGACATATTATTGGGATATTACCAGTCCATTCTTGTCTTACAGCAGATCTCATGATGGGTCAACAAACACTCAGTGGTCTTCCTTTAGAAAAAATGATCCGAATATGAAAAAGTTAGTATTTTGGACCTTTCTATGCTCCATCCTCTATTGTACACTAATTAAATCAAAAGATTCCTTCGACATCATTATTGGTCAAATTAACCCAAAAGGAAATACTGATTTTAATGATATTATGGTGCGCAATGAAACAAGTAAACCCGTCAAAAATGGTAAAATTTGTGGTAGGATCTTCTTTGAAAAAATTTACAAAAAAGTATAGTTAAGCTGTTATTTCACACCGATCAGATAACAAATTTGCTAATTAATAGTAATACTATTATTATTGCATATAAGAATTACCAAATTAAATTATTTACTACTAATTATAGTAGCTAAAATAAACCCATTCAAAAAGACACCTGTTAGGGTAATCCTAAAGCTCTTTAGATTGATATAAACTGGCTTTTGAAAACCCCCGCATAGATCGCGAATCTTAAAATTATGATAAAATATAATCCTAAATCCTGGGCATCACTCATTTTTGATGTCTACAGCAGATATGTTTTTAAATCACTATTACCACTCATTTCATTTGTAGGTATATTTTCAACAGCTTATGTAGCTATTGTGGTTGATCTTGCTCAGCTCCAATACGAAAGTACTATACAATTTCATTCCATTATTGGAGTAATGCTCGGCCTCTTTCTTGTTTTTCGAATTAATACTGCTTATGATCGCTGGTGGGAAGGAAGAAAATTGTGGGGAAAATTAGTAAATGATACACGAAATCTTGCTATTAAGTTTAATAATATTCTCCCACAAGAGAAAACAGATGAGCGAAATTTTTTTCGTAAAATGATTGCAAACATCCCTTTTGCAACTAAGGAACATCTCCGAGACAGTACTCTTATAAGTGAATTGTCTTTACCGGATGAGTCCTTAAAAAAAGATGTTATCGCCAGCACACACAGACCAAATAAATTAGTCAATGAATTGTTTAAGAAAACTAACATTCTTTATAAAAATGGAGTAATTGATGGCTATCAATTTTTTCTTTTAGACAAAGAATTAAAGGGTTTTCTAGATATGATAGGTGGTTGCGAACGAATCAAAACAACCCCTATCCCATTTTCATTTAGCATGTTTTGTAAGAAATTTTTATTTATATATACATTGACATTACCAATAAGTCTTACTATGCAATTTGGGTATTGGACAGTCCCTATAGTAATGCTCGTCTTTTATTTTTTAGTTAGTATTGAGCTGATTTCAGAAGAAATTGAAGACCCTTTTGGAGAAGATATTAATGATTTGCCCCTTGACGAGATTTGTTTTAAAATAAACAAGAACATTGAAGAAATAATTGAAACAAAATAAAATGGCTTTAAGCAACTTTGCTAACAATATAAATCAAAAAGCTAGATAAAATCTTCATTTAATGCTAACGTTTACATGCCTTTCAGCATGATAAGATGAGCGTACTAAAGGGCCTGACTCAACATACTTCAATCCCCTTCTTAAGCCTTCCTCTTTGTACTTTTCAAATTGATCAGGATGGATAAATTCTGCAACCTCAATATGCATTTTAGTAGGTTGTAAATATTGTCCCAATGTTAAAATATGTAAACCAGCCTCGACAAGATCATCCATGGCCTTAAAAACTTCTTCTTCACTTTCTCCAAGGCCAAGCATGATCCCGGATTTAGTTCTCTTTCCCATCTGGTAAGTACGTAAAGTTTGTTCTAAACTTCTAGAATACTTTGCTTGAGGCCTAACCCTCCTGTATAATCTTTCTACCGTTTCCATATTGTGAGAAACAACCTCTTGTCCTCCTTCAACCATTCGTTGTAGAGCATCCCAATTATTCTTAACATCTGGTATTAAAGTTTCGATAGTCGTTTTTGGACTCAATTCTTTTACCAATTTTACCGTTTGATACCATATTTCAGCACCCCGATCTTTAAGCTCATCTCGGTTAACTGAAGTAAGTACTGCATGCTTTAAACCCATAGTTGCAATAGCTTCTGCAACACGCTGAGGCTCAGCTTCATCATACTCGGGAGGTCTACCTGTGGCTACCGCACAAAAAGTACAACTTCGTGTACAAACATTCCCTAGAATCATGAAGGTGGCCGTTCCAGCACCCCAGCATTCACCCATATTTGGGCAGTTTCCGCTCTCACAAATGGTGTGCAACTTATTTTCATCTACAATTTTACGAACGTTCGCATAATCTTCACCTACTGGGAGTTTTACTCGAAGCCAGTTTGGTTTTTTTGCATACTTATCGGACGCTGTTGAAATAACAGGTAATTCTATCATTCAGATTTAAAATAATGATTCAAAATTAATAAATTCTCTTCCCCCAAAAAAAAGTAAAAAAAGCGGAAGTATACAATGCCGTATTGGTCTTAGTTGGCACAATAATTATTTGTTTAACATAGCCTTCAGCCATACCACCAAACTCTATTCCGATTACATTTCTCATAAAACTACCAAATTCAAAAATTAAGGCCACTTTTACATTTACTCCAGGTATTATTTTCGACTCTCCTAATCCTTGTAAAAATTTACCTGAGCCTTGGATGGATTGTAAGTTAGTATACCTTTTAGGATCATATACCACATATTCTCCACCAGAGGTGAGCACATAGTAGGGAATAACAATGCCAATAGTCGGACCTACAGCTATGTTAGCATTGATTTGAACTCCTTTTTGACTTTCCTTGTCATATATAATCTTATCTCTTCCATATTGACCTCTAACAGCCAATAATCTATTTTGCTTTCCCCAAATGAAACTACTCCCATTTTGTGAAGAAGTGTACTTTTGCTCACTAGGATGCGCTACATTGACCAACTCAATTCCGAAAGTTTCAAAAATATCTTCTTTGTGACTTCTTCCATATCTAAAAATTGCTCCTCCAATTAAGCTACTATTGGTGTTTGTGGTCACTCCCCAAATAAATTCTTTTACATATTTTTCCGAGTCATCAAATTGGGCGAATCCAAAAAAAAAGCATAATGTCATTAAAAAAATAAAACCTCCTTTGAGCATTTAGTTAATTTATTAAAATATAATAACAGTTGAGTAAAGATAAAAGTTTGCAAATGGAATTCAAATGGAATAATTATAAAGGTCAAGAACCTCAATTAGGGATCAAAATCTCAAAATATACTCCTTAATGATGATTGCAACTGAAATACTTATAAAATCCTTCATTACTTACACCTCAAAATAAGCGCTAAATTTCTCCAAAAATCCCAATTAGAGATTCATCGCGAGTATTAATTATCTACATTTAAAAGGCTTTATCTTGAAATATTTAAGCACTCAAAACTGTGAGTAATCCTTCTCCTCTTAACTCTTTTCCAAATAAGTTAATAACTTTTGGTAATCAATACCGAAATGTGAATCATGATAGGTAACACGTCCGCATTTGACAACTAATAGTTGCGGTGATTCGTGTCGCAAGTTAAAATCAATAGAAATTTGATCAGAAATTGATCGGTACCTAAGTAAATCTAGAAAATAAGTATTTAAGCCCCCTATCTCATCTCCCTGCCAGTTTCGTTCGAAACGGTCAAGTACTACAGCACTAGTTGAGCAAATCGTACTATGTTTAAATACAATCACCGGACGGTGATGCGAAGCTTCTTCAATTATTGATAATTGGTCTTTTTTTGTTAGAGGTATCCAGTTCATTAATTATTCCAAATTTTGCGTTCTTTTCTATCAAATTTTGCAGGGCTTACTTTTTCCTTAATCCCTTCAGGAGTAAAGGTACTTGGCCCTAATTTAGCCTTTACCGTCCGTAATTTAGCATCGCCATCAGGTATTAACTTTGCTATCCTAAGCCCCTTTTTCTTAACCTTTACCGTCCGTAATTTAGCATCGCTTTCAGGTATTAACTTTGCTATCCTAAGCCCCTTTTTCTTAACCTTTACCGTCCGTAATTTAGCATCGCTTTCAGGTATTA